>JABLTM010048098.1_pt1 | contig 34550 bp, 25 predicted proteins | sample 7160121 | NCBI WGS metagenome assembly JABLTM01 (sample SAMN14651224, study PRJNA627086) | human gut metagenome | isolation source: feces | host: Homo sapiens
ATGACAATCCACCCATCGATCACTCGTCCTTTTTCACCGTCATTTTGCAGACTTCGACCATTCATCCAAAAGGTACTGTAGATCAAAATGCCATTTAAAAAGATGAAAATGGCCAGCACAACAGCCATTGTCACCAATTGCTGAATAGGCACATCGGATAATGTCTGTGATACAGATTCCGTCACTTGCTGCTGATTCACCGCCGCATCCGCTATTAGTCTCTGATTGGCCATGAAGTTCATTGTCACATTGAAACCATTCAACAGGAAATGCATCAGCATGGATGTATAAATTGAACCGGTTGCCTCAACCATCAGTGCCAAAACTATCCCCAGATAAACCGCATACAGCATTTGATTGAAATTCAGATGAAACAGCCCGAAAGCCAATGCACTAAGCCATATTCCCGTCGTCTTAGCCCGCTGTCGGTATGCGCCGTACAAGATTCCTCTGCATAAAAATTCCTCATTAAACGCTGGCATCACTGCCATCACAAACAGCATTGGAAAATACCCCATTCTCATCATATAAGGCATAACTTCCATCACCTGGTTTTTCACAAAAAACATAGAAAAACGATTCAAAATCACCACAACCGGGTACGCAGAAATAATCACGGCCACCGCCATCTTGATGTTGGCATTGGATATCGGTGTAAAAAGCATTCTTTCTGACAATTGCGGTCTGTTCTTCCGATATCGTATCAGCATCCACAATGCCCCTGGGAAAATCAGCATCACCTGTCCCATGATGACATGAAACATAACATCATGGAGAGGTATCCACTGCATCAGCCACTGATAGCCCATATACATGGCAAAAGTTATAATCAACAGCAAATGGGCCTCTGTGATCTTTCTGCGCATACTATGCCTCTTTCTTTACAATCTGATCCTGCGTTTTAAAAATATGGGCTGCTGGTACATAACCGCGAACAGAAGATGTCGGATAAACATTCACATTCGGTCCAAGCACTGTACCCGGATTCAGAACACTGTTGCATCCTACCTCTACACAGTCTCCCAGCATTGCACCGAATTTCTTGAGACCAGTCTCAATATTGCCTTCACCGGTATGAACAACCACCAGCTTCTTATCTGACTTAACATTGGAAGTAATAGAACCGGCTCCCATATGTGCCTTAAATCCAAGAATGGAATCTCCCACATAATTATAATGCGGTACCTGAACTTTGTTGAAAAGTATGACATTTTTAAGCTCAGTTGAATTACCGACAACTGCACCTTCACCCACAATCGCATTACCACGGATAAATGCACAGTGTCTGACTTCTGCACCCTTGCCGATGATCGCTGGTCCATGAATATACGCAGATGGGAATACAGTCGCATCCTTTGCAACCCACACATCTTCACCTCTGTATTCATAGTCTTCTTCAGGCAATGTTGGTCCAAGTTTCTTGATAAAATCACCAATCTTCGGAAGTGCTTCCCATGGGTAGGTGACGGATGACAATAACTCTGCTGCAATTGTTTCCGACAATGTGTACATGTTTGCAATTTTTAATCCTTCATACATTTTGAATACCTCCATTTATTCTATATAAAAGTTACTCTGTTGAAACCTTACCTGTCTGCTTCTTCGCATTGGATGAAACTTTTTTGATCGTCTTTCCTTTTGCTGACGGGCGCTGTTCTTTCTTGTAAAAAGCTGCACACCGGTCATAGTTGCCCCGCAACTGATACTGGTTATGTAAAACCATAACCCTGCCTGTACGATCAGATATAAATCGTTCCAGTTTCTCCATATAAACATCCGATGTAATACTGCCTTCCGCCACATACGTTAGTCCTTTTTCCCAACTGGCTGTTAATTCTGGATTCAGCAATGATCGAATGGAGTTATCTACAACTTCATAGACCATCTCTCCCAGCTGTGTCGGTGTCACAATCTGTGTCTTCTTATTCAGCGCCAGGTAACGAATTGTAACAAGCTTTTTGAGAATCTCTGCCCTTGTTGCACTTGTTCCGATTCCGGAACCTTTGATCTGAGCTCGCAGTTCCTCATCTTCGATCAGCTGTCCTGCATTTTCCATTGCCAGAATCAGTGAACCGGAATTGTAACGCTTCGGAGGCGACGTCTCGCCTTCTTTGATCATCAACCGTTTCACCGGCAGATGGGAACCCTTTTTCAAATCCTTCAGCATATCCAGAAAGGCTGTATCACACCCTACATCTTCTGTTTCCTCGTCCTTTTGTCCCTGTGTATTCTGAGCTTTCTTCGGAATACCGGCAACTTTCAGATAACCTTCATCCGTCAAAACCTTGAAACTGGCATAAAAACTCTCTGTCCGCACCTTCAATGTCATGGATAACTTTCTGTACTGTGCCGGCGGATAAAAAATACTCAGGAAACGTCTGCAGATAGCTTCATAAACGCTTTCTGATTGTGGATGAAGACTTCTCAGAGCCCCCAGCCCCTGACCGGTCGGAATAATTGCATAATGATCTGTAATCTGTTTGTCATTGGTATATCGCGTAGATGCAATTTTCTTATAGCTCCCCATAGCCAGTACTTTATCTGCAAAAGCAGCAAAAGCCGGTACCTGTTTCAAGCCGCTGATATTTCTGTCGATTTCCTTCGCTACAGCCGTCGAAAGGACTCTGGCATCAGTTCTCGGATAAGTCACCAGTTTCTTCTCATATAACTCCTGGACTATTTTCAGTGTTTCATCCGGACTGATTTTAAACATACGCGAGCAATCATTCTGAAGTTCCGCCAAATTATATAAAAGCGGCGGATTCTTCTTCTCTGTTTTTCTCTCAATGGCTGTGACTTCCGCTTCCATCGGTTGCACACGCTCAATATATGTTATCAGCTTCTGTGCATCCTCTTTCGTCTTAAATCCATTCTCTTTATATAAAACCGGTTTCTGCCATGCCACCGATTCTTCTGTCACACGCCATTCAGCCTCCACTTCCCGTCCCAGGATATCCGTAGCAGCAAGTACCCGATAAAACGGTGTCTTGACAAAATACCGAATTTCACGTTCTCGCCGCACCACCATGCCAAGCACACATGTCATTACGCGCCCCACAGAAATAACGGTATACTTCGTACCAAGATAATTAGACATCGACTGCCCGTATTTCAGGGTCAGCAATCGTGAAAAATTAATTCCCATCAGATAATCTTCTTTTGCTCTCAAATAAGCCGCATCTGCCAGATGATCATATTCCGACAACGGCTTAGCTTCCCGGATGCCTCTTAAGATTTCTTCTTCTGTCTGAGAATCAATCCACACCCTCCGTTTATCTTTGTCCCCAACATGTGCCATCTGATCCACCAGGCGATAAATATATTCTCCTTCTCTTCCTGAGTCGGTGCAGACATAGATGCAAGTGACATCCTCTCGATTCAGCAAACGCTCCACAATACGAAACTGCTTTTTCACATCATCAATTAATTCATATTTAAATTCTTCAGGCAGAAACGGCAATGTATCCAAAGACCATTTCTTCAGCTTCGGATCATAAACTTCCGGATAACTCATCGTCACCAGATGTCCGACACACCATGTCACAACTGCATCTGCTGACTCAAGATAGCCATCCGATGCACGTCCGCCGACATTCAATACTTTGGCAAATTCTTTGGCCACACTGGGCTTCTCTGCTATATATAACGATTTACTCTGCACTCTCTATTCTCCGTAAATTTTATATTATTATCTGTCATTTTTGTTTATCACATATTTTATCATACTTGTCAAGTCATGAAAAATTTTTCCGAATCCTTTTTGTTCGTGTTATAATACACTTATCTGCATTTTGGTGCAGACAAATAAAATCATATTAAATCATTTATCGTAAGGAGGTTTATAATGACACCAAAACAACAGTATTATAAAAATATTGCAGATACAATGATCTCAAATCTTAAAAAACGCGGTTTTGAAGCTGATTATGTTCCTGACAGACAGGCCGCACTCAGGGCTATCGCACCTTATCTGACCAAAGGAAACACTGTATCCTGCGGCGGTTCTATAACCCTTGCCGAAATTGGCTTCAATACAGCCGTCAAAGAAGCTGACTGCATCTTTCTTGACCGTACAATCGCCAAGACCCAGGAAGAAAAAGATGCTGTCTATTCCAAAGTTGCAGTCTGCGATTATTACTTCATGAGTACCAATGCCATCACAACAGATGGCCTTCTGGTCAATATTGACGGCACGGGCAATCGTGTTGCTTCTCTTATTCATGGCCCTAAAAATGTCATCATTATCGCAGGCATGAACAAAGTCTGTCCTGATCTTGATTCCGCCTACAAACGTGTCAAACTGTCAGCAGCACCTCCGAATACTGTCCGCCTGAACCGCAAGACGCCTTGCGCTGTCACCGGTCAATGTGCAGACTGTCTGAGTCCGGACTGCATATGTACCCACACAGTGATCACCCGCCGTTCCAATATTCCGGGCAGAATCAAAATTCTCCTTGTAGGTGAAGAGCTTGGCTACTAAGATGCAGCATCAGTTATTATTCTTCGATATTGATGGGACATTATTATCCAATGCCACCCATCAGATTCCGGAAAGTGCTCTTTCAGCCATCGCTGCTGCTCAGAAAAATGGGCATCTGGTTTTCATCAATACCGGACGAACCATCCGTACTATGCCGTCTTTTCTCACAACCCTTGGGTTTGATGGCTATCTCTGCGGATGCGGCACACGCATTGTCTATCATGATGAAATTCTGCTGGCTCATTCTTTTACCGAAGAAGAAGGGCAGCTTCTTATTGATCTGATGGACAAATGGCACATTGAAGCCTTTCTTGAAGGCTCCGAAGATGTCTACTGCAAACGCGGCACTTATCGCCAGAGAATTATGAATCAGGTACGAAAATCCTTCAATGATGAAGGGCTTGGGCTCTCCTGCTTTATCGAAGACCGTAATTTCATCTATGACAAATTCGTCCTTGTCTCTGATAATCAAGCCGATTCTGATGCTTTCATTCATGAAATCGAATCGTTCATTGATGTCATCGACCGTGGAAAGGGCATGTATGAATGCGTTCCCAAGGGATTCTCCAAAGCTTCTGCTATGCATCTACTGGCCGAACATCTGGATATCTCCATGGACAACACATGGGCCTTCGGTGACAGCAGCAACGATCTGCCGATGTTCGAAGCTGCAGCACACGGCATCGCTATGGGTGAACATTCACCGGTTCTTGAACCATTCTCTGAGATGATCACAGATACCGTTGACAATCATGGCATCGCCAAGGCACTTTTACATTTTGGACTCATCTAAAATCCGTGGTTTTCCCGCGCATAAGGGGCTGACGCAGATATATCTATCCGCATCAGCCCCTTTTTGACAGTTTCAACATCAAATATTATTCATAAAGCGGATGTTTATCTGTCAGTGATTTTACAATAGCTGTTGCTTTCTCTTTATTTCCTTCGAAGTCTTTCAATGTCAATGTAATGGCTTCTGCAATCTGATCCATATCGTCTGCATCAAAACCTCTTGTTGTTGCAGCCGGTGTACCAAGTCTTAAGCCACTTGTAACAAATGGAGACTGTGGGTCATTCGGAATTGTATTCTTATTGCATGTGATATGCACCTCATCAAGCATCTTCTCAGCCTGCTTGCCTGTCAGCCCAAGATTCTGAAGATCTACCAGCATCAAATGATTGTCTGTACCACCGGATACAATCGTAATACCTCTCTTCATAAGGCCTGCAGCAAGTGCCTGAGCATTCACAAGAATCTGTTTCTGATAATCCTTGAAGTCATCGCTGAGTGCTTCCTTCAATGCAACAGCCTTTGCTGCGATTACATGCATCAGAGGGCCGCCCTGAGTACCCGGGAAAATAGCCGAATTCAGTTTCTTTGCATATTCTTCTGTACCGCAGAGAATCATACCGCCTCTTGGTCCGCGAAGTGTCTTATGGGTTGTTGTTGTAACAACATGTGCATAAGGGATCGGGCTTGGATGCAGACCTGTTGCCACAAGACCGGCAATATGGGCAATATCAACCATCAGAATAGCATTAACCTTGTCTGCGATTTCTCTAAATCTCTTGAAATCAATTGTTCTGCAGTATGCGCTGGCACCAGCAACAATCAACTTCGGCTGACATTCAAGAGCAATTCTTTCTACTTCATCATAGTCAATAAAACCGTGTTCATTAACACCATAAGGTACACAATGGAAATACTTGCCTGAGAAATTGGCTGAGCTTCCGTGTGACAGATGTCCGCCTTGATCCAGAGCCATACCCATAAAAGTATCACCCGGTTTCAGGAATGCCTGAAATACTGCCATATTAGCCTGAGCACCTGAATGTGGCTGAACATTGACGTAAGCAGCGCCAAACAGCTTCTTGGCACGCTCAATAGCAAGATTTTCAACAATATCTACATACTGGCATCCGCCATAATATCTCTTGCCCGGATAACCTTCTGCATACTTGTTCGTCAGTGGACTGCCCATTGCAGCCATAACAGCTTTACTTACAAAGTTCTCTGATGCGATCAACTCAATATTCTGGTTCTGTCTTCCTTTTTCTAACTGGATAGCTTCTGCAATTTCACTGTCTACAGCCTGAATTTCATCAAATGTGTACATTTATTCACGACCTCCTTTGTTGTCTACAGAGCACCTTTGGGTACTCTGCTTTTCATGTATAACATTTCAATCGAACTTGAATGCCAATTATTCTTCTGTCTGTTCAGCTTCATTCACACGGATACCAAGTTCTTCAAGCTGCTTCTCATCAACTGTATCCGGTGCATTGGTCAAAAGACAGGATGCATCTTTTACCTTAGGGAATGCAATAACATCTCTGATACTGTCTACTTTGGCCATCAGCATAATCAGACGGTCAAGACCATAGGCCAGTCCTGCGTGAGGCGGAACACCGTACTTGAAAGCATCCAAGAGGAAACCAAACTGTTCGTGTGCTCTTTCCTTGGTAAAACCAAGTGCTTCAAACATCTTCTCCTGAATATCATCCTGGTGAATACGGACACTGCCGCCGCCAATTTCTGTACCGTTAAGGACAATATCATATGCCTTTGCACGTACACGGCCTGGATCTGTATCAATATACTGAAGATCTTCTTCCATAGGCATTGTAAATGGATGATGCATTGCCTGGAATCTGTTCTCTTCATCAGACCACTCTAATAATGGGAATTCTGTTACCCAGAGGAAGTTGTACTGGTTCTTATCAAGCAGTCCCATCTTATCTGCCAGTTCAAGTCTCAGTGCACCTAAAGACGCATATACAATCTTGTTCTTATCTGCCGCAAACAGGAGAAGGTCTCCAGGCTCACCCTGCATAGCTGAAATTAATACCTGCATTTCTTCATCCTTCATGAATTTGGCGAATGAAGACTTGATCGAACCATCCGGCTGGATGGCAATATAAGCCAGACCCTTTGCGCCGTAATCCTTCACAAAAGCAACCAGTGCATCAATCTTCTTACGAGGCATTGTGCCCTGTCCCTTTGCATTGATACCTCTTACAGAGCCACCATCTGCGATTGCATTCTTAAATACTGCGAACTCGCAGTCTCTGACAACATCTGTGACATCATTCAGTTCCATACCGAAACGTGTATCAGGCTTATCTGAGCCAAAACGATCCATTGCTTCCTGCCATGTCATTCTCTGAATTGGCAGCGGTACATCCACACCAATGATCTCCTTGAAAAGACGTGCCAGAAGACGTTCATTTACATCAATAACATCATCAACATCTACAAATGAAAGTTCCATATCCACCTGTGTGAATTCAGGCTGTCTGTCAGCACGAAGGTCCTCATCGCGGAAACATCTTGCCAGCTGGAAATAGCGATCATAGCCTGATACCATCAGAAGCTGCTTGAACAGCTGCGGTGACTGAGGCAGTGCATAGAAAGATCCCGGATGGACACGGCTTGGAACAAGATAATCTCTTGCACCTTCCGGTGTACTCTTTGTCAGCATCGGTGTCTCAATCTCAAGAAAGCCCTCTTCTGTCAGAAAATTCCTGATAACAGCACAAGCTCTGCTTCTCATCATAATATTCTTCTGGATATCCGGTCTTCTCAGATCAAGATAGCGATATTTCAAACGAAGTTCTTCCTTTGTCTTACTGTTCTCTTCAATATGAAATGGCGGTGTCTCGGATTCAGATAAAATTCTCAGCTGCTCTGCAATAACCTCGATCTCGCCTGTTGCAAGATTCTTATTCACAGCACCGGCACGTTCACATACCTGACCTGTAACAGCGATAACGAACTCACTTCTGAGCTTGCCTGCCTTTTCAAAGATCTCAGTACCACACTTATTCTCTTCAAAAATAATCTGCAAAATACCTGATCTGTCTCTTAAATCGACAAATACAACGCCGCCTTTATTTCTGCTCTTTTGTACCCAGCCCATCACTGTGACAGTCTGTCCAACCTGAGCTTTACTTAATTCTGCACAACGATGGGTACGTTTCATACCACTCATTGATTCAGCCATATTAAGACTCCTCTCTCTGCTCTTTTGTATAAATATTAATCATTATAAACTTTTTCAAATTCTTTGAAGCCTTCTGCTTCGAGCTTCTCAATCTGCTGCTTCATATTCTTGCGCATCGGCTGAATCGTAACAGTTGTTCCTTCTGCACGAAGTGCCTTTGCACGCTTAAAGATCTCGAGCTTTCTGTCAAGGGGCACATTCTTGCCGATAAGAATTGCCAGATTCTTCTCCGAAACAGGTGTCACTGTCTCCAACTTGTCTTTCAGGATCGTGATAATACGCTCAAAACCGATGGAAAAGCCGCATGCACTGACATCCTGTCCGCAGAACTTGCCGATCATCTTGTCATAACGACCGCCGCCTGCAATGGAGAAATTATATCCGTCAATGCTGATCTCAAAAATTGTGCCTGTATAATAACCCATACCACGCACAAGTGTCGGATCAAATGTAATCTTCACATGCTCATTGATCATAGCCTTTGCACAGGAAATAATATCATCTACGCCCTCAACAACCTTTCTGTCAAGGTAGTTCTCTGCAATATCACTGCAGAAATCACCGCATGTCACATCACCCTGAAGGGATTCGTAAATTGCAAGATAACGTGTTACAACATCTTCTGCATAACCATTCTCAATCAGTTCCCTGCGAATGCCCTCAAGGCCAATCTTGTCGTACTTATCCAGTGAAATAAGCACAGAACCAATAGCCTCTTCTTCAAAACCTGCCTGCAATGCAGCCGCACGGAGAATCTGTCTGTCGTTGATATGGATCGTAAAATCTGTAATGCCCACTTCACTAAAAATCTGTGACAGCATATCAGATGTTGCAGCTACAAGCTCAATCTCTGCCAGATTCGTATCATCACCGAGAATATCTATATCACACTGTGTAAACTGACGAAAACGTCCCTTCTGAGGATTATCTGCACGCCATACATTACCAATCTGAAGGGCCTTAAACGGTGTCGGCAGCTTCTCTTTGTTATTCGCATAATATCTCGCCAGCGGAACTGTCAGATCATATCGGAGACCATTGTCTGCAAACTCCTGCTTACCTGCCTCGATTGCTCTTGTCAGATCAGCACCTCTCTTCATCACCTTGAAGATCAATTTCTCATTGTCACCGCCCTGCTTGGATGTCAGGTTCTCTATATGTTCCATAACTGGAGTTTCAATCTGCATAAAACCATAGGATGCATAGCTGGTCTTGATCATCTGCAGAATATGTTCTCTGAGACGCATATCTGCAGGAAGCATATCGCACATGCCCTTTACAGGTGTTTTAATGAACTTCATTCTATCGTATACACTCCTTTTAATTATTCGATCCTAACGTTTCTCACGATTTTTGAAAAAACGCCTGTATACATTCTAGCCTATATTGTCCCGAACCGCAAGGTCTGATTTTAGAAAGTTACAATAATAAATTCTATAAAAAGCCTTATGCGGCAATAATCAGCTTATTGCACTTATGTAAATATCGATAAACATGGTCTGACAGCACTTCTTCATCCGATACCACCTGATGATTCATCGTCCCCACGATCTGTCTCAGATCCCAGGCACTCATCTCGTCCATAACCGGCAGCAAAAGAACTTCATGAATACTGCTGGGCAGCACAAAGAAATCCCTCCCAATGTCGGACGCAAAGCGCTTCAGACAATCTGTATAAAACAAAACCGAAGCTCCGTTCAGCCGGATCTCATTCGTCAATACATAAAGTGGCATCGTTTCTGTCTCCGGCCTCTCCTCAAGAAATGCATCATAAGCTTCAGCCATCGGCCCCTCTGCCATCTCATGAACCATATCCTGTATCGGCTCCAATACATCCTTCCACAGTCTTTGCATATTCGCTGCCGCTGTCTTGTAAAGATCCGTCTCTGACACATGCCACCACTTCATCATCTCATTGCTGACCAAAACTGTGCCGATTCGACTCTGCTCTTCTTCAACTAATACCCGAAATGTCACTGCAAGATCTAACGCCTTGATAAAAGGACAGTCTGTGAGCTGACGACTGTTTCTCTCATAATTCACTGCCTTCAGGATAATATGCTCCCTGACATTCTCAAAATGCTCAAACCAAGCGCCATTCACCGACAAACCGTCTGCCTCCTGCTGCCGACAGATGCTGACCATCTGCTCTGCCAGGTCATCCGGTGAAATTCCCCGAAGATACTGCTCATAAATATCTCTCATGTAAAAAACCGGTGCAAAGTTCTCTCTCTCCTGCCGGATCGTCATAATCTCCGACATCACGCCATTATTCTTCTCAACCTCCGTTAAAACAACTTCCGCTTCTCTGTCCTCGTTCAAAACGGCCTCTACATTCTCCCGAATATATGTCACAAACTCCCCGTATGTTAAAATTGACTGATGCATGATCTTCCTCCCCATATCCTTAACTTTGTTCCGGCCGTGAACTTTTGTTTGTATTTATATTATAGCGGCGACATTTCCCTTCATCAATGATGATTCATCGACAACGCCATAAGTCATCCGACATCAGTCAAAACCATTCGTCAACACTCTCCTGCCATGCACCCCTTCTAATGATAAAAAAAACCGGCACAGTTTCCTGCACCGGCCCACATATTATGCTCTTACAGCCTTCTTTAATAAATGCTTCAGATCATCCACACTAAATTCGTAGTGTCTGCCGCAAAAATGACAATTCACTTCAATCGGTTTCTGATCATCGATCATATCCTGGATTTCCTTCTTACCGATACTGATAATGGCTCTCTCAACACGTTCCTTGGAACAGTCACAAACATAACCCGTTGGTGTCTCCTCGTAAAATTCCACATCAAAGCCATCCAGAACACGGCGGATCATGCCCTCCGGTGTCTCGCCTTCCTCGAGCATCGTTGTTACAGAAGGGAGCTTCTTCACGTTCTCTTCCAGTTTATCAATCACTGCGTCTTCTGTAAACGGCATCAGCTGAAGAATAAAACCGCCTGCCTGTTTCACTGTATTATTCTTCTCCATCAAAACACCCAGAGCCACACTTGAATTGATCTGTTCGCTGGTCGCATAATAATAGGTGAGATCTTCCGCGATCTCTCCGGATACAAGCTGCGTCTGCCCAACATATGGCTCTTTCATACCCATATCCTTAATCACACTCAAAACACCGAGATCCAGGGCCCCGCCTACATCCAGCTTGCCTTTGCTGTTCGGAGGCAGCATAACATCCGGGTTATTCACATATCCCTTGACAGTGCCATCGGACTTTGCAGTCACCGTCAGACCTCCGATTGGCCCGCTGCACTGAATCTGCAGTGTCAAAAGATCCTTCTCTCCCTTCATCATGCTGCCCATCATGGCACCTGCAGTCAGAAGACGTCCCAGAGCAGCTGTCGCCACCGGGCTCGTGTTATGTATCTCTCTGGCCTTCTCTACTAAATCTCTTGTGGATGCCGCAAAAATTCTGACCTGGTTGCCGGCTCCCGAAGCATGTACAATATAATCTGACATTTTCTATTCCTCCATCCGTTTTAAACGGTCTTTTTCCCGTGCTCTCTTGCTACAAAATAAACCCTTTCACTATCAGGCTTCGGTTTATTATACGTAAAAGCATCATAAATTGCAAGTACCTCCATACCTGCTTTTTCAATCAATGCTCTGACTGTCTCCAGTGAATAAGCTCTCTGATAATGGGTTTCGCAGTAACGTCTGAACAAATCGCCCTCTTCCTGAACAAAAACTGTCAGGTCATATTCATTGATCATTTCTTCTTCATCATAAAAATTATCCCATATAAAGCTGCATTCCTCGCGGTCTTCCGCAATGGTCTGCTCTCCAAGGATTTCCTGGTACTTGTAAACAGTATTCAGGTCAAATATAAAAATACCGCCCGGATCCAGATAATTATTCACCAGGGAAAAAACCTGTAAAAGGTCATCCTCCTCAAGAATATAATTCATACTGTCACAAATACTGACGGCTGCCCGCATCGTACCATAAAGTTCGAATTCCCGCATATCCTGCAGAAGATACAAAATATCCGGTGATGATTTTTCCTTTGCAATGGTCAGCATCTCCTCCGAAACATCAATGCCTGTCATATCATAGCCATGGGCATCAAGATAACGGGTCATGGCTCCGGTTCCGCATCCCATATCCAGAACCAGGCCGTCCTCCACACCATATTTTTTCAGCAGGGAAACAAGATATTCTCCCCATTCATCATATGGTACATTATCCATGAATGTATCATATACCTGCGCAAATCCTGTATAAGCTTCCATACTTCATTCCTTTTTCTTATTTTGTGTATTTCTTTTTCTGATCATGCCTCCGATTCTTCCTGATTCACTGGCAGTCAATGCTCCCCATCCGCTTTTCTCAATTTTTTCAAAAAGTCCAAGTTCATCGGCAATCTCGTATTTTAATTGTTCCTGCGGTTTAAGTGTACGAATTGGCACCTTTTCACCATTTTTCTTTGTTATCTTTCTATTCAGAATATCTCTTTCCACGATTCGGTTCATCTCCTATTCAACAAAGAGTCTCCCCGCTTTCGCAGATATTATTCCCGATTCATTTTATCTCATAGACCGCAATATATCCGGCAATCGGCTGTTTATGGCTGATTCTCTAAATTTCAATCCAACACTTTAATGCAAATGAGTAAATCAATTTCTGACGGACTTTTTTCTGAAGCATCTGCTCCAGTGCCTGCTGATAATCATCCAGCTGCCGCTTGTAACGTTTTTTCAAAATATCTGCACCGTCTTGTTTTGAGACATGGTCGGTCTTGTAATCCAACAGAATCAGTTCCCCATTTTCTTCAAAATAAGCATCTATGATTCCCTGTATCAAAACAGTTTCTTCACTGTCCACTTCCGGATACAGTGCGGATACCGGCACACCCATAACAAACTGCGCTTCACGATATAATTCATGACGTCTGTCCGCCTCTGCCATTCGAAGCCCCAGATTTGAAAACACCATATCAGCGATATCCCGAATCCTGATACTTTGCCTCTGCTCTCCGGATAAACGCCCTGCAGATGTCATCGCATTTAGCTGACTGCGCAGCCATGCTTCATCTCTTTCATCAGGACGCCCCGCAAAATCGATCAGTTCCAGTGCCCTGTGATAAGCTGTACCACGGAAAGCCCCGACATTCGAAACTTCGTGTGCTTCATCCACTTCCTTATCCTTCATAAAATCAGGCAGCGCCTCTTCTGTCTCTGATTGCTTTTCAGCCAGAGCCATCCCCGGTGCCGGTTCCGCTTCCATGATTGCTTCCATGGCATATTTTTTTAATTCTGAAACAGAATATTTGCCTTTGACTGATAACAATGCTTTCTGAGGATACTGCCATCCTTCTTCCCCGAAAAGTCGTTTAGAAACGTCTGTCTCCGACACATCGGGCAAAGTATGCTTTCGCTGAAGCAGTTCTTCTTTCTGCCATTTTTTATCTATAACGCGCCCCACTTCACGGCCGGCAAGGGCACGGATATCCACCATTCTGAGCGTCACAATGTTCTCGGCTTCTCCGTTCATTACAGCCGGCATGATCCAGTCCAGATAAGACCTGGCGGATGTCAGCATCCAGTCAGGAAAAACTTCACCCAAAATTCCACTGTTTCTCTGCCAGATTTCAAGCTTTTTGTCGGTATTTTTCAGGCTCTCCATGCCGGTCATAATCAATTTTTCCTTGGCTCTGGTCATAGCCACATATAAAATCCTCTGCTCCTCTGCCAGCGTTTCCAGATTCAGTCGGGCCGCAATAAATTTCTTATAGGCAGATGTCATCTTTTTGCGGGTCTGAAGATTGACCGCATCCAGCCCGATGCCGCTCTTTGCATGCATAACCAGCTTGCTGATGCTGTCCTGAAAATTAAATTTTTTGCCCAGTCCGGCCAGAATAACAATGGGATATTCCAGCCCTTTACTCTTATGGATACTCATGATCCGTACACGGCCTTTGTCATTTTCAGGCATCACCGCCTCACCGAAATCAATCTGGTTCTTTTTGAGCTGTTCAATATATCGCATAAAATCAAACAAACTGCTGTAACTGCCGGCCGCATAAGCCACTGCCCGCTCACGCAGCAGATCAAGATTGGCCTTTCGCCTTTCGCCCCCCGGCAAAGCCTGAACATAATCATAATAGCCTGTCCGATCATAGATATAGCGGATCAGCTCATGCAGTTCCAGATAAACAGAAGCTCGACGGATATCATGAAACATCGCAAGAAACTTTTTAATCTTTGCCGCTCCCGGTGTCTCTTCACTGCATGCCATACATGCGCCAAACAGACTGCCTTCTGAATGTTTGGAACGGATCAGAGCCATTTCTTCCGAAGAAATACCGGCGATCGGCGAACACAAAACCGCTGCCAGCGGGATGTCCTGCCCCGGATTATCGACAATTGCCAGGAACTGAAGCATTGTCCGTATCTCCAGCGTGTCAAAAAATCCGGCGGACATTTCAGCCGTGGAAGGAATATTCTCTGAAGCTAGCACATCCACAAACTTCTCAGCCCATCCTGTCACCGTCCGAAGAAGTATGACAATATCTTTGTACCCAGCTTTCCTGTAATCTCCAAGCGCACCGTCATAAATATCCATTCCATGCTCAGGATCTGTCATTTCCCGGATCCTGACTGCCGCCAGCTTCGCCTCAAGCTCCACAGAATCCAGGCTCTCATCATCCGGCTCCGTCGTCTCACCGTCTCCCTTCAGAAACAGAAGTTCCGTATTGTCCGCAATATTTTTGCCTTTTGCCTCCGGAAATGCCATTCCCGGATAAAGAGCTGCCTGATCATCATAGTCAATCCCGCCGAGACTCTTCTTCATGATCTTATGGAAAATGTAATTCACGCCAGAAAGTACACTTTCCCTGCTTCGGAAATTCTGTGAAAGATCAATACGCTGCCTTGTTTTCTGACTTTCTCCAAGAGCATAATGGTGATATTTTTCCATAAAAATAGCTGCATCTGCCAGTCTAAAACGATAAATGCTCTGTTTCACATCTCCCACCATAAAACGATTATACTGACCTTTGCGTTCTCTGGACAAAAGGCTGAGGATCAATTCCTGTACCTGATTGCTGTCCTGATATTCATCGCAGACAACCTCTTCATAAAATTCACTGAGTTCATCTGCAGCAGATGTCGGTTTCACCTGCATCTGCCCCTGTTCATCTTCTGAAAAATCAGCCAGAAGCTGCAGCATATAATGTTCCAGGTCTGAAAAATCCAGCATATTCCGGTCATTCTTTACCGCCATAAACTGCTGTCCAAAAACTTCTGTCAATTCGATCAGCATCCTGACCGACGGGCGGATATAAGTCAGCTCCGCCTTCAGTTCTTCAAATGTGTGTACAAAATAGCCATCCCTAAGCCCTTCTATCTCTGATTTGAAATCCGCATGAATCTCCTTCACCTTCTCTTTAATCTTCGGGTCAACGGACGCCGCCGTTCTCGGCAGACGTTTCCAGACGATCTTATGCAAAATTTCTCTGCTGCCGTCATAATCTTCCGACTCACCAAGCATCTGAAACCACTTTTTATCATCCTCGATCACCGGAAGATAGGCTTCCACACCATTGGGCTCAAGACAGAATGCCCGGGCTTCCTCAAAAAGCGGCAGATATTTGGTCAGAACATTATTCAGCTGCATCATGGCAAATTCTTTCACCTGATCGGCTCCATTATGCTCTTCATCTGTCGAATAAGCCGCCAGACAATGCTTCAGCCAATATTCCGGCCACGGAAATCCTCTTGAATAATCATACAGCGCAATGATCATTTCTGCAATTCCCTGGTCGGTCTTGCCGTTGGCATAGCGATCCACAAAAGCTCTGAAGGCCCTGTTTTCTGATGCATAATAAGTCTCCATCACATCCTCTGCCACATCGGATTTCAAAAGCTTCAGTTCAGCTTCATCTCCCAGTCTGAAGGACGGATCCAGATCCAGTACTTCAAAATGTTCACGGATTGTCTTCAAGCAGAGACTGTGAATGGTTGAGATCTGGGCACAGGGCAATAAAAGCTTCTGTCGGATCCATGCTGTGTGATCCGGTTCTTCAAGCAATTTCTGATCCAACCCTCTGCCAATACGTTCACGCATTTCCGCTGCAGCCGCATTGGTAAATGTCACCACAAGCAAGCGCTCAATATCCACCGGATGCTTTTCATCCGTCAGTAATCGGATCAATCTTTCCACAAGGACTGCGGTTTTGCCTGAACCGGCTGCCGCTGATACAAGCACAGAACAGCCCCTTGCATCAATGACCGCCTGCTGTTTTTCACTCCACTGAATACTCATTCTCCCGCCTCCTTTCTGATTGCTTCCCAGATCTCGTCTTTATTCATTTTTTTCAGGCGCTTCCAGTCAAATCCATCAAAAGTCGGATCAAAACCGCATACCGACTTAAAGCTGCAGTAATCACAGGCCTTTTGTGTTCCGTACCGATAAGGATGTACGGAAATATCACCTGAAAAAATCTTTTCCCCTAATCGCTTTGTTGTCCGCTTCACATGCCATGAAAGCACTTCAAAATTCTCCGGTGCTGCTGCACTGGATAATGCAGACAATGTCCCGTCTTTTTTTATCTTGACCGGAAGAACTTTCGGTGGTTCCTCCGGGTGATGATCCATATGTCGAACAGCATCGCCATCATCCAGCACAAGACCATCCACCGCCAGCTGTTCAAGAATTGAAAGCACATCCTCTGCAGCACCGGATGAATCCGAATAATCTTCATTCTGCTCATCTGAACCGACAGGCTGGTTGCCCGCAAAATCCCGAAAATTGTCTGATGTCACAAAAGGATCATCAATGTGATAATACAGAATTCCCGCCGGAATAACGATGCATTGCTTCTTTTTCTGCTGCTGTTCCTCACGTGCCGCATTCATATAGACCATCAGCTGCAGCTGCAGCCCATGAAAGACAGATGTCAGATCGAACTTTGTACGTCCGGACTTGTAATCTATAATCTTCAGATAAACTTTGTCATCTTCCTCACACAGATCCATTCGGTCAATCTTGCCATTTAAAGACATGACGCCCCGATCCCCGTAAGACAAATGCATCTGCTGATTCTCAAGTTCCGTCGTAAAACAGACTTCATATCCGACCGGCTCAAAATCCCCCTTCTTCAATTGCTGTTGCAGTGCCCAGATGGTTCGTTTGGTCATGCGCATGATTTTCTCAGTCAGATAATTGGCACGCATACTGTCCTGCATCACAGAATGATTATATTCCAGTACAACGCTGCTGACACATTCTTCCACCAGATGATCCCTGATCTCATCCGGAATTGTTCGCCACTGATAGCCGCTCCGTCCGATTCTCAGTGAAAAACGTTCGATTGCCTGATGAAAGATCATGCCAATATCCGGCGCCTGTACCTGATAAATTTTCCTTTCTTTTAAATGGAGTCCATAAGAAAGAAAATGGGCATAGGCACAGGCTGCATATTTCTCCAGCATCGTGACACCGCCCGTCAGCTGCCCGCCGTAAACGGCCCTGACAGCCGCCTGAGACAACTGCTCATCCCAATGCCTGTAAAATGCTGCTTCCACCAGCTGCCTGGTCTTCTCTGCATACTCCGGCCTTGACATAAACCAGTCATAGACATCCAGCCAGTCTTCGGGAATCTGTCCATTCTCACTGATCTCACGAAGCCCTCTGATCATATACTGATAACTGTGGATCAAATCTCCTTTTTCCGTATCCGTCTGGTGTACCCGTTCCAGTACCAGCTTCGGAAAAACCGCTTTGATCCTGTCAAAAATAGAGGACGGCCGCTTCTCTTTCCCTGCTGCATCCTGCTCAGAACAGGTCAGTATCAGCTTTTCAGAAGGTTTTGTCATATTCATATAAAGATAATACTGCTCTGTACATGTATTTTCCTTTGCCGTTGGTGCCAAATGAATGTGATGCAATGCCAGACGGTCTCTCTCAATTTCTGTCAGCAGACCGCCGCCGTTTTCCATAAGCGGTACCAGTCCATCATTCATGCCGACAAAAAACAGAACTTTAATGTTCTCCAGCCTTGTTCGGCGTATATCACCAAAGGTTATCTGATCCACTCCCGGCGGAATAATACCAATCCGCACATCATTGACGCCGGCATCCAGCACATCGGAAAAGACCTGAATAGAAAGTGGCTCCTGACCGAGAATCAAGTACATTCTCTCCAGCAATTCGATCATCACATCGTAAATCTGCTCATATTCCTTGGCTCTTGAAAGATCCCCGTTTTTCTCAAAGAACGCAGTCCATGCCTCCAGCTGTCCTCGAATGCCCAGCTGCTGCATATACAAATAAAGTCTCCGCATAAAATCGACGGTCCGGCTTTCCTTATTCCGGCTTACTTCATAAAGTGCTTCCAAGGGCAGGATCAGCCGTTCCCGGATGCCATTGATCCTGTCCAGCTCTTCATCGGTCATTCCCTGCATTTTGGCCGTCCACACCTTTGTCCACTTACTATGGCCGCGGATGCCCAGCGCCAGCACATAATCCTCCAGACAGTCCGTCTCCTCCTCCGAAATACCCGTAAGGCCGCTTCTGAGATACCGCAGCATAGACGCATAACTGTATTTTTGAAGGAAAACACTGCAGAGTGACCGCAGCCATTCAACCAGCATATTTCCCGAAATGTTGCGTCTGCCGTCAAAGAAACAAGGAATCTGATACTTATCAAACCAATAATCAGCACTGCTGCGGTACAGATTCATGTCACTGGCTACAACAGCCATATCCCTATATCTGTAATGCTTTCTGGCTGCATATTCATGAATCTTCATCGCCACAAACCCCATCTCATCATTCGGTGATGTCAGCCTGAAAGCCATCAGATCCTCCGGCTTTTCTATCCGGGCCGCAGCCCTTTTTCTGAATAGATTCTTCTCCATGGCAGCCAGTTCCGGATGTCCGGCAAACCGCCCCTTTTCATTGCCTTCAAGATGTATGTCCGCTTCTCTGGACACCTGATGCTCATGGCAGATCCGCTCCAGCTGAAAAATCGTATCCTTCGGCAGGTAAAAAAGGTGCTCCATGGAAACGGTCTGATACGGATTCTCCGAAACATCCACATTCAGCGTCATCACTACCCTCGGTGCCAACTGCAGAATGCGGGTCATCAGACGGTACTGAATGGGTGTAAAACCGGTAAAATCATCCAGAAATACGTGCACACGGCGAATCATATCGGATTGTTCGATCACATCGCATAACCGATCCGGCACTTCCTCCGTTGTCATATATTTTTCATGGATTCTGTCAAGAAAAGCCTCATAAATCACTGTTATATCCTGCAATTTGGCATATAAAACAGACTCAGTCCCCATTTCCATGCTTCGCTTTCTGAGAATATCCGGCGTCACGCCGTACTGTAAAAGCTCCGACAGCATAGACTTCACTTCGTCCACAAAACCCTTTTTGCGTATATTGCCTCTGAAGGCAGAAAGTTCTTCTTCATGCTCCGTCAAAATTCTTCGGATAATCATACTCTTGCCGGTATCTTCGAGAATTTCCTTCTGATTCAGCCCCAGCTCCTCAAAGATTCTATAGGCCAGACGTTCAAAACTCAGTACATCTACATTCATCACACCATGCCGCGGATGATGCATAACAATATTCTTCTGTGCCTGCATGGTCTTCTGTTCCGGCACGATCAACAGCGTCTTTTCATCAGGAAACTGTACCGATCTTTCGACAATCATCTGATACAGTCTGGTGGATTTGCCCGTTCCGCTGCCTCCCAGGATCAATTGTAGTGACATTCTGTTCTCCTCTCATATTTAACATCAGTTTTTCATATACATATATTAACATTTTTACGGAGGGATTTCCATGCAAAGTGATACCCGCATTTTTGTTTTCAGGCTCCGGCAGCTTTTAACATTTCTTCTCGTCCTCATTATTCTTATTGCAGCCGCTGTTTTTATTCTTTTCGTCATCGGCTCAAGCAAAAAAGATGTGCAAACATCCCCGGCTTCTGCTTATACCGCAGGTGTTTACACATCTTCAATTACACTGAACAATCAATCGGTTGATATCCAGGTTGTTGTTGACAAAGATCACATCAAATCCGCTTCCATTGTCAATCTGGATGAATCTGTTGCGGCCATGTATCCGCTGCTGACAACCAGTATGGATGCCATCTCCGCGCAGCTGGCCGCCGGCGTCTCCATCGATGATATCCGTTACGAATCGTCCAGCCGCTATACTTCACAGGTACTTCTCAGTGCCATCGCCCAGGCGATCGACAAGGCCCGCTGACCGTTTACCGTCTACTCGACAATCTCATCCAGTTCCTGCATCCAGAGTGTCACGCAGGCATCACTCGGCATACGCAGATCCCCTCTTGGAGAAACCGCAACAGAACCCACCTTCGGACCATCCGGCAGGCATGAGCGCTTAAACTGCTGTGCAAAGAACCGGCGATAAAAAGTCTTCAGCCATCTGAGAATCGTGGCGGCATCATAAACGCCTTCAAAAGCTTTCAGGGCCAGGCGATATACCTTGGCCGGATGCCGTCCGAAACGAAGAATATGATACAGGAAGAAATCGTGCAGTTCATACGGTCCCACCAGATCTTCGGTTTTCTGTGAAATCTGACCGTCCTCCGGAGGAATCAATTCCGGGCTCACCGGTGTATCCAGAATATCCAGCAATGTCTCCTTTAATGTCTGACTGTCCGCTGTGTCCGCACAATATCTGACAAGATGACGCACCAAAGTCTTTGGTACCGATGCGTTGACGCCATACATAGACATGTGATCACCGTTATAGGTCGCCCATCCCAGCGCCAGCTCCGACATATCTCCCGTACCAATGACCATACCACCGAGACGATTGGCAATGTCCATCAGCACCTGAGTCCGTTCTCTTGCCTGACCATTCTCATAGGTCACATCATGATTGGCCGGATCCTGTCCGATATCTGAAAAGTGCAGCGTCACTGCTTCTTTGATATCCACTTCCTCAAGGGTTGCTCCAAGTCTTCGAACCAGTTCACAGGCATTGTGATACGTTCTGTCTGTCGTACCGAAACACGGCATTGTCACAGCCATGATCTGACTTCTGTCCATATCCAGCATGTCAAAGGCACGTACAGTCACAAGCAGCGCCAATGTGGAATCCAGACCGCCTGAAATGCCTACAACCGCATGTCTGCAGTGTGTATGTGCCAGACGCTTCTTCAATCCCATCGCCTGAATTGTCAGAATCTCTTCACATCGTCTCGTTCTGTCCATGGCATCATCCGGCACAAACGGATGTGGATCAATGAAACGTCTTAAATCCACTTCATGCATTTCAAGATCAAAATCAATCACACGGTAACCATTGTCAAACTTCGGCTGCCATGTGGTCATTCTGCGTCGTTCGCTGATCAGCTTGGACATATCCATATCTGCCATGATCATCTGATTGATGAAACGTTCAGATTCTGCCAGAATGCTGCCGTTTTCGCAGATCAGATTGTGCGCGCCAAACACAAGGTCTGTTGAAGATTCACCCTCACCGGCATCTGCATAAATATAGCCGCAGACAAGTCGTGCAGACTGTCCGCTTACAAGGGATCTGCGATAGATATCCTTGCCTGTTGTCTCATCACTGGCTGACAGATTGGCGATCACCGTCGCCCCTGCCAGTGCATGGCTGATGCTTGGCGGCTGTGCAACCCAGAGATCCTCGCAGATCTCTATACCAAGAGTAAAAGCCGGCATCTGACGGCATCTGAACAAAAGTCTGGTACCAAATGGATACGTTCTTCCATTAAATAAAACATCCGTCTCAATATCCGCACCGCTGTGATAATGGCGTCCTTCATAAAATTCTGAGTACGTAGGCAGATAAGACTTCGGTACAAATCCAAGTATATCGCCATCATGAAGCACTGCAGCGACATTGTAAAGGACACCATTCACCGTCAGTGGCAGACCGGCTAATACAACCATATTCTTGTCTCTTGTAGCCTCTGTTAGTGTAAGCAGTGCCTTTCCTGCACCATCCAACAGGCTTTCCTGCAGGAAAAGATCACTGCATGTATATCCTGTCAGGCATAATTCAGGCAGTACAAGCAGACTGACGCCCTGCTCATAGGCCTCGGACACAAGTGCTGCCGCAGATGCGCCGTTAAAATTGCAGTCCGCCACCCGGATATCCGGAGTGGCCGCTGCAACGCGTAAAAATCCGTCAAACATACGAATGTTGCCTCCAAATTTATCGTTATAGTCAGCGTTTTTCTCTGAGAAGGCCTCTTCGGTAAGCATCCAGCAGCTGTTCCAGATCGACGATGTCTTTGCGGATCTGCTTGCCGACATCGGTATCTGCAACCAGCCGGCGTTCATTGACCAGCTGAACAACTGTAATATTGGAATGGATATCGGTCTCTTCGATAATCGCCTTTTCAAGACTTTCAAATGGTTCATGGGTAACAAGTCGAAGTCCGTAGGAATTGTAGATCAGCGTATAGCCTGCAATACCCGTTGTCTTCTGATAAGCCTTTGAAAATCCTCCGTCAATGATCAGCAGCTTGCCGTTGCCCTTGATCGGGCTTTCCCCCTTCTTGAACTTCACCGGCATATGACCATTGACAATATGACACCGCTTCGGATCCATACCGAATTCCCTGAGAATCATATCACAGATATCTTCTCTCTCGATCAGTTTATAATAATAATCCTTACGTTCTTCCTTCAATGATGGTTCATTGATAAAATATCGCTCAAATGTGGCCATTTTCTCCTTGCCGAAAACAGGTGAATCCTCATTGGACCAGATGAACCACATAATATCCTGACCGTACAGCCTCTCTTCCGGATCACTGCTCATATAATAGCCCTTTCTTGCGCAGCTCTCAAGAAAATCATATAAAGCTTAACCGGAATACTTCTTGCCCTTCAATGTTACATCTCTGAATGTGCCGTCTTCATTGAACGGAACACAGCCATGATAATACAGATTGTCATTGTAGCAAAGATAAAGGCTGCCCTGCTTGAAGAAGAACTGGATATGCTTCTGAAGCTTCTCACACCCCTTAAAGGCATTCACAAGACGGTTCATAATATCTTCTTCTTCCGGTGAAAGCGCATACGGATCCTTCGGATCAATGGTCGGGAAGTTATGATCAAGCAGATCATATTCCTTGCCGTCTATGGTTATACTGCCCTTTTCATAGTTAATCTTATCCAGTAAAAGTCTGTCCGCCATATGGAATTCCGGTCGGCGCATCATCAGCTGCCCTTCCAGTTTGAACTGGATGATTGCAATAGCCTTATGCATCTTAACTTCCACTTCTTCTTCCACCTGACTGATGCTGTAATCCTCCCTCTCCACATGCTTAATCGCAAACAGTGAACAAGGATCATCTCCATAAACCGTATTGGCAAAATTCGCCAGAGGCATCAGATTGATACCGTAATCATCTTCCAATGTATTCAGATTGCCGTAACGGGCACTGATACGGATAACATTGGCGATGCAGGCCGGATGTCCGCTGGCTGCACCCATCCAGAGCACATCATGGTTGCCCCATTGAATATCCACAGAATGGTAGGACATCAGTCTGTCCATGATGGCAGCTGCTCCCGGACCTCTGTCAAAAACATCCCCCACGATATGCAGATGATCCACAACAAGACGCTGGATCAGATTGCACATAGCCACAATGAATTCCTTAGCACGATTAATGCGGATGATCGTATTGATGATCTCATTGTAGTATGCCTCTTTATTCAGGATATCTTCTCTCTCGTAAAGAAGTTCTTCTATGATATAGGCGAAGTCTTTCGGCAGTGCCTTTCTGACTTTTGACCGTGTATACTTAGACTGTGAACGCTTGCAGACGCGGATCAGGCGATGAAAGGTCATTCTGTAAAAATCCTCAATATCGTCCTCTTCCTTCTCTATAAGCTCCAGCTTCTTCTCCGGATAATAGATCAATGTTGCAAGCTGCTTCTTGTCCTTCATACTGATGCTGTTGCCGAACTCTTCATCGATCTTGGCTCTGACTGCCCCTGAACCATTCTTCAGCACATGGAAAAACTGATCGGCTTCTCCATGAATATCACTGAGAGCATGCTCCGTTCCTTTCGGCAGGTTCATAATGGCAGACAGGTTGATAATCTCCGTTGATGCCGACGCAATGGTCGGATACTTCTCAGATAAAAGTTTCAGATAACGCTTCTGTAAATCGTCCATCTGTTCCATAGCGGCTCCTTTCCGTTTTTCTATTCTGCTAACCAATGACATCGCTCATCTGATACATGCCCGGCTTCTTTCCCTTCAAAAACTGTGCAGCCTGAATCGCACCCTTGCCGAAAATAGCCTTTGAATAAGCCGTATGCTTAATCTCGATCACTTCATCCGGACCACAGAAAAGGACTTCATGCTCGCCGACAATTGTACCGCCTCTGACAGCCTGGATACCGATCTCATTGGTCTCTCTTCTGGCACGTTCTGCTGAACGATCCAGTTTGTATGTATAGCGATCATCCATAGCCTCATTGATCGCATCTGCAATCGCCAGTGCTGTTCCGGACGGTGCATCCATCTTCTTGTTGTGATGCTTCTCAACAATCTCAATGTCATAACCGACTTCACCGAGAATCTTTGCAGCTGCCGCTGCCAGCTTGAAAACTGTATTCACACCCAGTGACATATTGGCAGAACGCAGGATCGGGATCTGTGCTGAAGCAGTCTTCACATCCTCCAGCTGTTTCTCACTCAGACCTGTTGTACAAAGAACCAGCGGCATCTTTCGCTTCAATGCATAAGCCAGGACCCCATCTACAGCCTGTGCAACAGAGAAGTCAACAATCACATCCGCTTCCACATCACATGCATCACAAGATGTAAATACCGGATATGGATTCTCTCTGTTATCCACACGGTCAATACCTGCCGTGATCTCTGCATCCTTGTCTTCCGCTGCCAGCTTTGTGATCACCTGACCCATGGCGCCGTTGCAGCCATGCATAATTATCTTTACCATCTCTGTATCCTCCATTTGATTGATTCTATTCATATATAAATATTCATTGGTAACTGTTCATTGCCCTATTGTCTTCTCTTTTACAGTCTTCTGACAATGCACTACTTTCATTTTACCCTACATCGGGCCATAACGCAATTATAGTTAAAGTATTGACATTCTCATAACCTGCTTTTTGAAATTTTGCTTGACTCTGAACAGTTACAAGTTTTTAATAAACAAAGAAAGACTCTCCCGGATACACAATACGCTGTGCATCCGAAAAAGTCTCCAGAAAAATCTGTTTCTTATTCTGCCAGTTTCAGACCATAAGCCTTCATGGCTGCAGCAAGACGTGCCTTATGTTCAGGCTCAATCTCAGATAAAGGCATTCTGAGCGGTCCGACATTCATGCCAAGCAGATTCATTGCCGCTTTAACAGGGATCGGATTCACTTCGTTGAATAATTCATGCATCAAAGGCAGTGCCTTTAACTGCATTTCAAGACTTCCCTTCACATCCCCTGCCAGATACTTGGCAACAATATCATGAGAATCTCTCGGGCAAATATTCGAAAATACGGAAATCACGCCGATACCGCCAAGGGACAGAATCGGAACAACTTCATCATCATTACCTGAATATAAATCAATACATCCGTCTGCCAGCTGCATCAGTGTGGCAATCTGGGAAATATTGCCGCTGGCTTCCTTGATTCCGACAATATTGTCACATGTCTTTGCCAGTGTCACAGCTGTCTCAGGGGCAATATTCACACCTGTACGACTCTGTACATTATACAGAATGATCGGCATATCTGTATGCTTTGCAATCTCTGTGTAATGTGCCACAAGGCCTTTCTGTGTTGCTTTATTATAATAAGGTGTCACAACCAGTGCACCGTCTGCGCCTGCCTCTTCAGCCTCTTTCGTCAGATAGATGGCTGTCTCTGTACTGTTGGAACCTGTACCTGCAATAACAGGAATTCTGCCTGCTGTACGGCTGATAGCTGTACGGATACATTCAATATGTTCTTCCTCTGACAATGTGGAAGACTCACCGGTTGTACCGCAGATAACAATACTGTCTGTGCCATTCTCAATCTGATAATCAATGGTCTCTTCAAGTTTCTCAAAATTAACTGAACCGTCTGCATGCATTGGTGTAACGATTGCAACACCTGCACCTTTAAAAATTGCCATATCTCTTTCCTCCAATTTTATTACTGCCATAAAGGGGACATGTACTTCCGCTCTTTTTTGTGCAAGGCTCAGAGCCTTCCAATGAAACAGACCATGGCATAAAAAAGAGCCGACGCAATGCCGACTCATAAGAATAATCTCAACTATGAAAATTCTTCAAGCAGCACTCCATCAAAATGATGACAGTCATACAGCTCTTAACTGTATGCCCAGCAATATATCTTCCAGGAAATATAAAGCTTCGGCATATCATCCTTTCCAACCCATTCATCTGCACCTGACTGCATCCTGAGTTCTACTTATATAAATATGCGCCTCTACTTAATTACTGTTTCATAGTATCACCAAATACCCCTCATGTCAACAGAAAAGCTACATACATGACGGTTTTTCAGAGCAGGCACCTTTCACAATGTCCAGCCTTGAAATATAATCCGCATACGGAATCAGTTCTTCCGGAAGGTGACGGCCTGTCATGATCAATTCCACAGACTCATCTTTCATGTCGATCAGGCGGATCACATCTTCACAGGTAATAATCCCAAGATCAACAAGTCCCAGAATCTCATCCAGGATCAATACATCACATTCCCCAATGGATAATACTTTCTTTGCAAAATTATAGCCATTGAGAATATTGACCTTCTCCTCCTGCTTCTCCTCATCACTCAGATCTTCATAAAAAGCTTCTTCTCTTTCGAACCTGAAAACCTTGATCTCCGGCTCCAGTCTCTTCAGGTAATCCAAACTGCCGGTCATCTTACCCTTCAGAAACTGTATAACAAAAACTTCTTTCTCCTCGCCTGCGCAGACAAGTGCACGCCCCATCGAAGAGGTGGATTTGCCTTTGCCTTCACCAAAGTAAATCTTTACTAAACCTTTTTCCACAACATTTACCTCTGATTCTTATAATGAATCTCTCTATCCTCTCACATCGTGAATTATAAAACAGTATGTAACTGTTCAGAGCCAAATAAAATTTAGGTTGGCTCTGAACAGTTACAACAATATATAGTAAATATCACATTCCAGGGAAAACGTCAAGCAAAAACTACCGTTCTGATGCCTTTAGTCTGCATATTGACCTTTATTCTACACATTCAATTTTGCTGACGGAAATCTCATAGGCCGTCCGCTTTTCCACTACATCGTTATCCAGCCGTTTCTGATATGTACGGCTCTGAATCCTTCCCCAGAGATGGATATGTGTTCCCACTTCAAATTTGCCGGCAAACCGTGCATTTCTTCCCCAGCAGATACACGGCAGATAATCCGACTTGCCATACGGCCTGTTGACAGCCATCAAAAGGTCTGCGATCTCACGTCCAAGAGGTGTCATCCGATATACCGGCGGTTTGCAGATATAGCCATCCAGATAAATGCTGTTCGGCTTTGTCAGCGTTCCTTCTTCCCCCACAAATGCAAACTCCCGGACAAATACCGAAAGAATCAGACGATTTCTGCTTTCTTCATGCTTATTATAAGAACGGAACTGTCCGTGTACTTCCACGATCTTCCCCCTGTAGCTCTCCTTCACATCCACAAGCCGCTCAGAAACCATCAAAGGAATCCGATCCTCCATATGACTCAGACGGTTGACAACCACCTCCAGCATATAAAAGCCTTCTCCAAAAACTTCATGGCTGTATGTGAATTCTGAATCAACCGTTCCAACGATTGTCACCTGATTGTTATCCATTGCTTTATCTGCCATCTTTTAATCCCCTTTCACCACTCCGGTAAATATAAGTTTTTTAATATGTATTTATATGTATTCTGTCCACATCCGATTTATGCTATCTCTTTTTCATGAACGGATATGCTCTCATCACGCCTCTTTTGTCTGAATCAAACTGTCATGTGACAATTACAAATCTACCATGATTTACCATGAAAAGAAATTCTCATTCATCGACAGATTCTTCCATTTAATGGCATTTGCAGGGGGCCATCGGTCATTTTTCGGCCTTTTGAATGCATTTATTCCGTTTTATTATAGATTTCCGCAATAAAAAACTTGAAAAACCTTTTCGTAATTGATATGATAAATAGCGTTGTTAAGCAGATTCTTTTTCAGAAAGAAGGATTTATATGAATATAAAGAGAGAAGATACAAGAAATATTGCCATCATCGCTCACGTTGACCACGGTAAAACGACTCTGGTAGACGAACTTTTGAAACAGAGCGGTGTTTTCAGAAGCAATCAGGTTGTACAGGAAAGAGTTATGGACTCCAATGATATCGAACGTGAACGTGGTATCACCATTCTTTCCAAGAATACAGCAGTTTTTTATAAGGATGTCAAGATCAACATCATCGATACACCGGGACATGCCGATTTCGGCGGCGAGGTAGAACGTGTCCTTAAAATGGTAGACGGCGTTGTCCTCGTTGTAGATGCTTTCGAAGGCCCAATGCCTCAGACAAAGTTTGTTCTGAAGAAAGCCCTTGAACTGAACCTGGCTGTTATCGTATGTATCAACAAGATCGACCGTCCTGAAGCAAGACCGGACGAAGTTATTGACGAAGTTCTGGAACTGCTCATCGATCTTGATGCCAGTGAAGAACAGTTAGACTGCCCATTTGTGTACGCTTCCGCCAAGGAAGGTGTGGCTATGCTTGAGATTGGTGATGACAGCAACAGCATGCAGCCATTATTTGAGACGATCATCAACCACATTCCTGCTCCGGAAGGTGATCCTGACAAGGGCACACAGGTACTGATCAGTACCATTGATTATAATGAATATGTTGGCCGTATCGGTGTCGGCAAGGTCAGCAACGGTTCTATCCGTGTGAATGAAGATGCTATCATCGTCAATGCCCACGACCCTGAAAAGCGTCGCAAGGTGAAAGTCAGCAAGCTCTATGAGTTTGACGGTCTGAACAAAGTGGAAGTTGAGAAAGCAGGCGTCGGTTCCATCGTCGCTATTTCCGGTATTTCCGATATTGATATGGGTGATACACTCTGCTCCCCTGATTTTGTAGAGCCAATCCCATTCCAGAAGATTTCCGAGCCTACAATTTCCATGAACTTCCTTGTCAACGACAGCCCATTAGCCGGCCGCGAAGGCAAGTTCGTAACATCCAGACACCTTCGTGAACGTCTCTACAAAGAGCTGAATACCGATGTCAGCCTCCGTGTTGAAGATACAGAGAACACAGACTGCTTCAAAGTTTCCGGCCGTGGTGAACTGCATCTTTCCGTTCTCATCGAGAATATGCGTCGTGAAGGCTATGAATTTGCAGTCAGCAAGGCAGAAGTTATTTACCACAAGGATGAGAAAGGTCATCTTCTTGAGCCAATGGAACAGGCTGTCATCGATGTACCAGATGAATTCTCCGGTATTGTTATCGAGAAGCTGAGCTTCCGTAAAGGTGAACTGCAGGGTATGTCCCGTTCCAACGGCGGTTACACTCGTCTTGAGTTCCTGATCCCATCCCGTGGCCTCATTGGTTATCGTGGTGAATTCATGACAGATACAAAGGGTAATGGTATCCTGAATACTATTTTTGACAGCTATGGCCCATACAAGGGTGACATTGCTTACCGTCAGACAGGTTCCCTGATCGCATTTGAAGCCGGTGAAACCATCACTTACGGTCTGTTCAATGCACAGGAACGTGGTACACTGTTCCTCGGACCTGGCGAACAGGTTTACCAGGGTATGGTCGTTGGTGAAAACCCTAAAGGCGGCGATATCGAGCTGAATGTCTGCAAACGTAAACAGATGACCAACACCCGTGCTTCAGGTTCCGATGAAGCCTTAAAGCTTGTACCACATAAGGTACTGAGCCTTGAGCAGGCCCTTGACTTCATTGAAAATGATGAACTTGTTGAGGTTACACCAAAGAATATTCGTATCCGTAAGAAGATTCTGGATCCGAAACAGCGTATGCGTGCGAACAAAAAGTAATTTTTGACGCGTGGCCTGTCATTTCTAAATAAAGATATAAAAAGCGTCTATTCAACACAAGCCGCTCTCGCTGCCAATGCTAGCAGCGGTACATAAGGCAGTAAAATACACTGCCTAAGTACCGGCGAGCATTGAAGCACTTGTGTCTGAATAGACGCTTTTTATATCTTTTTCGGGAATTTTGAGGCCACGCTGCACCCTAATTCGTTTTGACTAGTGAATGCTGCTTCTGATTAATCCGTAATTTTAGTTTGCTGTTATTTTTATGGTCAGAGCAGAGGCTTTCCAGGTGGAGTTGTCGGACTGCATTTTCACGTATCCTGTTGCGGTGCCGACTGGCTGTTTATCATCGGAGGTGACTAATTGTGTGCTGAAGTCGTAAGCATTATCTTCTCCTGATTTTGCTGTCAACTGTATATCCTGCGCAATGATATCTTTATCCAGCTTTTGTGCCAGTTTCATCGGAGCTATCATTGAACGGTCGGCCAACAAATCTGCGATGCAATCAGCTGTCATTATCTCTCCAAATTGTTTCTGAAAATAATCTTCCATTCCGTCTATCGATACCATTCCGGTCTCATCGCCGGTCTCGGCAGATGCTATCTCTGCATACTGGCTGTCAAATTCATCGGCATCCTGCACCGTACCGCTTAAAAATTGATTAAGCACAGCGTTGGCGCTTTCTTCAGAACTGTTACCACTCTTCTGGCAACCTGCCGCCAGCAGCATAGCCATCAATACTGCCATGCATGCGAAAATTCTTCCAAGACATTTTAACTTCATCCTATCATCTCCTCCTGTTCTTAAATCGCGTGAATCTTTGTGCTTTTTAGAAATATTTTCTAATTACAAGTTACCATACGTGAATTATTCTGTCAATGCAAATCAGCCTATAAAAAAACATGAATTGTGTGCCTGTAAAGAGACATCTCTTTACCCTATATTAAATCGTCTTCTTGAGAAAGACCTAGTTTCAACATCTAATGTTGTAACTGAAAAAAAGAAAATTCGTGTTTACTACCATCTTTCCGAAACAGGCAAAGAATATTACGAAGACATGAAGAAAAATTATGCTGCTTATATTACCACTGTCAATAACTTTTTAAATTTAAAATTGGAGGTCTGAAAATGGAAGTACCATCATCCATCACAGATAAAGAAATTCATAATTATCTTTCAGAAATTAAACAGCAGCTCACTTTTACACACTCTCCAAAAGAGACAGCTTCTATTATGCAAATGATAGAAAGCAGTATCGATGACTTTCTCAGTGAACATCCTTCTGCCACAGCTAAAGCAACTGCCAATTTTTATGTTGGTTCACGTATAGAAAAAACAATTAACAAATCTGCCACCTTAACTTGCAGCGCCAAAGGCACTTTTTCTTAATCTATTTTATAGCCTTTAACACAAAAATGAAGGAATATCCTGTATCCTACAGTCTTCCTTCATTTTTGTTTTTTACTATCCTATTTTATTTTACGCCACTGCATTCCCATGTTTCCGTATCCAGCAGCAGAAATTCTTCTGTTCCAATGGGCTTGCCGTCACGGTAAGTTGAAAAGACATCACATGAAATCAAGTTTCCTTCTTTTGTAATCATATCCATCGGTGTATGGCCCACTATCTGCAATAGTTTCCGCGGCTTATACAACCGCATATTGGAATGCTGGGGTCTGAGCCAGATGGGCGAGGCATCGTTCCACATTTCGTTTGGACCGAGTTCGTTAATGGCCGCCACCACTGCTTCCACGTCATGATATTTTGCTTTCGGTACAACGCTCTCTGCAAAATAATCCAATACCCCCGCATGTGAAAATAACACGTTATCTATTTTCTGGACATAACAAATCGGATTGTTCTCCGGGAGTGTATCCCGCAAATCCAATAATTTTCTTTGCACGGTGTAAGCTGCCATTGAACTGTAGCCACTCTCCAGGCGATGCCAGAGATAGCTCAGGTCATGATTGCCATAACACCAGGCTGTCTTCGGAAATTCTTTGGCAAAATCAATAGCTGCATCATAGGTTTGTTCATACAGTGCAATATCATACTCTTTCCCCCAATCATCCGGAATATCCATCAGACACACTGCACGGTCCGCCTGTTTTGCACGCATAAGCACTGCCGCCTGTTCAAACATCCACGGTTTCAAATGCACATCCGGTATTACTAAAACTTTCATCGAATCACCCTTTCTTCTCATCTGTTATCATTATAAACCTTACTAAATAAATACTTGTCCCCTGCTAACAAAAAAGACATATAAAGTCTAACTTTTTGGCGACACCTCAGTTCACTTTATATGTCTCTTTGAAATTGTCATTTTCCTCAATCACCGATTATTCAAAAATCTGTTTCAACTGAATAGATGTCGGTGACGGCATCTTCAACGGCGCGCCGCTCATCATAATATAGCCTTTGTCGTAGTTGACTTTGAAGGATGTCATGGAATTGCCTTCCTGATTGACAGACACAAACATCTGATCTCCCGGCATAATCGCCAGGTCTCTTGGATATTCACCACTGACCGGAAGAATACATAATGTCTTCATCATCTGATCTTCTTCATTAATCTCATAGATTGCTACAGAATTGTTGCCGGAGTTGGTAACAAAAAGATATCTGTCGTCCGGAGTCAATTTCAACGTAATGGCACTGTTGTAGTTATCATACTTCTCTGGCAGTGTAGAAATTGTCTGAAGCTTTGTAAAATGAGCAGTCTCAGCATCATAGGCATACTTCGTCACGCAGCATTTATTCTCATGGGTCAGATAAGCATAACGACCATCCGATGTAAAGATCATATGCTTCGGTCCGGATTCCAATTCGCATCTCAGAATATCATGGAGCTTGATCTTGCCTGTTTCATGATCAAACTCATACACCTTTACCTGATCCATACCAAGGTCAACGGCCATAATGAAACGTTCATCCGGTGAGAAAATCGCACAATTCACATGACAGCGATAATTCCTTCCGGCAATACTGCCAAGACCTTTCATAAAGACTTCATCCGTCACGCCCTGAATCGTACCATCCTCATTTAATCTTAAAACAGTCAACTTGCCATCATGATAGCCTGCTGTCAACAGATAGCGGTTGGCTCTGTCCACAGACAGATAACAAGGCCTCAGACCATTCACAGAAGCTTTGTTCATCAATTCAAGACCGCCGTCCGGCAAAATCTTAAAAGAAGCCACGCCCTCATCACAATTGCTGTACAAGTACTGTTCGTCATGGGATAATCTCAGAAATGAAGGATTGTTGATCTTAAATGAGTCCCTTACCTTAAAGTATGCATACTCCACATTCGCATCCAGAATATAAATACCGTCACTCTCGCCTCTTGTATAAGAACCCACATATGCTACATATTTATCTGCCATTCTAAAAACTCCTCTCAAAGTCATCTGCCATTCAAAGCTGAACCCCTTTATTTTTCAAAGAAGAAATTCAATTATCAATTCAAAACAGGCACACTTACCGCTATTTTCTAAACGTAAGTGTACCATATTCCATCCCAGATGTCCACAATAACCCAAGTTAAAACATTGACGTCCGTCCCTATTTGTAGTAATCTCATACTGATGTTATTCATCAACCACATTATCTTATTTTTAGAATTATACTCAACGCGAAATGCTCTGTATTCTTAGATAGTTGCCCATCATTCATCATTCAAAAAAACATCTGCGTTTCGCCCATTAAGGAGGATTTTACTATGGAGAAAATTGCCAGTTTCACAATTGACCATTTAAAACTTGTTCCCGGTGTTTATGTTTCCCGTAAGGATACCATTGGCAAAGAAGTCATCACAACTTTTGACCTGCGCATGACCAGTCCTAATGATGAACCTGTAATGAACACGGCCGAAGTACATACCATTGAACATCTGGCTGCTACTTTTTTACGCAACCATCCGGTTTACGGTGATAAAACCATTTACTTTGGCCCAATGGGCTGCCGCACAGGCTTTTACCTGCTGC
>JABLTM010105466.1_pt1 | contig 34179 bp, 28 predicted proteins | sample 7160121 | NCBI WGS metagenome assembly JABLTM01 (sample SAMN14651224, study PRJNA627086) | human gut metagenome | isolation source: feces | host: Homo sapiens
GGTCTTGGTACTGCTCCAGTCTCCCATTGTGCTTCCCGAATATGCTCTTACCGTGTATGTGTAAGTTGTTCCTGATTTTGCCGTTTTATCAGTGTAACTTACTGTTGAACCACTCTTAATGTCGGCCACACGGCTCCAGCTTCCTTTTCCGGTCTTACGATATACTATGTAACCTGTGGCTCCAGTTATCTTAGACCATTTAACCTGTACGCCCGCCGTTATATTGGATGTAGCGGATACTGACGGGTCGGCAAGACGCTTAATGGTCTTGGTTGTCTTCCAGTCGCTCATGTACTTTCCGGAATATGCTCTTATAGTATATGTGTAAGTTGTTCCCGATTTAGCTGTCTTATCGATATAGCTTACAGTTGAACCGTTCTTAATATCAGCTATACGGCTCCAGCTTCCATTGCCGGTTTTACGGTAAAGGATGTAACCTGTAGCATTGTTATTTACAGTCCAGGCAAGCTTTACTCCACTTGATACATTGCTTATCGAATTAAGCATTGTTATCTTTGGAACAACAACAATTTCAAATTTTTGGGTTGCACTGTTATAAATATCATTTCCCGATGCAATAACAGTAATTGTTGTCGTTCCTATTCCTTTTGCGCTTATTAATCCATCAGCGGAAATCGTTGCCACCGTTCTGTCAGATGATGTATAAGTAATAGTTCCAATTCCTTTAACATTTATATTCTGACTTGAACCAATTGCCATTGTATTAGTTGGTATCTCTACATTAATATCCTGATTTTTCAGGTTTTTAACTTCTTCCTGTTTTTCAACCTTACTATAATTAATGATCTGAACCTCACTGTCATTTCTACCCTCAGATGTTGCGAATGTCTTAATTTCCATTGTATATTTAATGGTTGTTCCATTTGCATCTTTGTTTTGTTCAGATTTCATTACCGACTTAGGGACTATTATTGGATCAGACATATATTCTGCGCTTGATGAATTCAAAACCGTATCACCTAAAGTATAATATATTTGTGAGTTAGCGGTTTCTGATTCAATAAAAACAGCAATAGCATTATCCAACTCCATAATTCTATATGATGGTGCATTGGTCGTCTCAGCGTATACCAATATAGGCTTTACTTTGATATTTTTTCTAACATTCCACCATGATTCTTCTGTACTCCATCCCAGGAATTCTTTCCCAAGCACATCCAATGATGAAGGTGGCACTGCTGAACTACCATATTCCACCTTCTGAGAACTGATACTAACACCATTTTCATTCAGGAAATCAACGCTATATGTCTGCGTTTCATAAATAGCGTTTATAATCATATTTCCTGTAACATAACTATCTGTGCTATTTAATTTATCCCATTTAATAAATATTTTTCCTTCTGCTGTCGGATTCTCAGGTTTAATTATTTTATCTCCGTAATTATATACATCACAGCTTACAGTTCCATTAGCTGAATCTACAAATGCAACAACATATTGAATAGGTACATACGATGCTACAATAATCATATCTTCATATACCTGTGTCGCATTATCACTCCAACCGGTAAATAAATATCCGGTTTTTTTAGGTGAATCCGGAACATTCGCTTTTTCTCCATCCAAAACAGTTTGAACCGATATCTCTGTTCCATCATCATTTACATATTTCACTGTATGTTTTGCGCGCGGTGCTTTAAGCATGTCAACATTAATCAATCCGGTTGCTCCCTCAACACCAAGACATACTGTATAATCTCCAGATAATTCTGATGGTTCAGACTTAGGTATATATGAAAATGAATACATATTATTATCACCAATAACTGTCTGACCAATATACTGAATCTGGTCTTCATTTGGATCCGTATTTTTTCCTTTATATACCATTACTGTAGCCAATTTACCACTAAGATTCATATCAGCTGATTTTAAATTACCACTGCATTCATAACTTGTCCCTATTTCCTCAGTTCCGCTTACATTACTATATACCGGAATCTGCACACGTTTTCTGTAAAGTGTTCTTGTTTCTACCCTTCGTGTATTGCTTGAAGCATAATCGGTATCACTCCACCCACTCATATCTGTCCACCTATAATAGTAGTAGGTATAATTTAAACTACGTGTTCTGTAGCGATATTGCATCTTAATTACAGGACATCCTGCATCCCCCTGATACCCAACATCTGTATGTCCAATATCAGCAGTGGTAAGGTTCCACCTTAAACCGTCTCCCAGTGACGTTGTCCACTTTTTTCTGGATGTATATGAATATCCTTGCGAATTACATGCGCTATAAGGAATCGTTGACCATGTTACCTGACCATTTGCAAGCGTAAGATTATATCTGCGGCAGTCGCTTGCCCCCTGATATGGTTCTCTTCCCCCGCATACTGGACAATAAAAGCAATAATATCTATATACTTTTCTTGATTCTACCTGCTTTGAATCACTCGAACTCTGCTGGGTATCACTCCAGTCACTCCATGAACCGTAGTTACTCCAATTAGATGTTGTGTTATATTTTTCCCAACCTCCCATAGAAGGTGAAGCACTTGTTGTAAAAATCTTATCGGAGTATCTATACTGTGTTTTGGTTTCTATCTGCGTACCGTCTGATGAGGTAATAGGTGTTGTCGTCCAATCTGACCATTCTGACCATATATTATCGGATAGACAAACTATTTTTTCAGATACCTCTTTTGAAAGTGCACTTCCGGTTAAATCATTACCGTCTAACCCCAAAACCGATGCTTTCGCTACAGTTGCGGTTCCATTATATTTTAATGTAATTTCTTTTTCGCAACTTTCATCTGCCGGCACCTCAAACTCTACCTTACCTGACTTAACCATTTTCCCTTGAGTCGTATATAGAGAAACTCTAAGTAATGCTGTGGTGTTGCTCTTGGGATAATTGGTTAATTTTACTTTTATATTATAATTACCTGTGTCAGCATCCCATTTTGCACTGGTTATCTCATTTACAACCGGAAGCTCTTCATTTCCCCAACAATAAACCGCCTGCAATTTCATATCTGAATCAACTTTTAAATAGTTACATTCACTATCAGATGCAGAATCTATAACCTTCCATCCGGCAAATTTATATCCTGTTGGAATATCTGTTATTTTGTCCTCTTGCGATACTGCCGCTGCACCATACTGTACCTTCTGTGATGCTCCTAATTGATTACCTTTTACATCATAAAATCTTACAAAATATGTATTAATCTTATAATTGGCCTTAATTGTGATATTATCCACAACACATTTAATTCCTTCAGGATTACTCCAACTTGTAAACGTATATCCTTTTCTGGTTGGTTCATCCGGGAAATCTGCATCTTTTCCATAAGTTACTTCCTGTTTTTTGATCACAGATCCATCCCAATCCGTAAATGTTACTGTTCTTGGTGAAATAGCTTCTACATAAATAACTGCTTCAGCCTCTTCTCCATTTCCGAAGAAATTAACCGAATATATCTTTATTGCATATTTACCTTCTTCGTTAAGATTGAGTGTTGCGCTTGTTCCTGAAGTTGTAATATGATTTATTTCTTTATCATTCTTATATAATACAACTGTATATGCACCTGCATCCTTTGCGGCATCCCATTGCACTGAAACATTTTCCCCTACTGCTACTTTAGAATTTGATGTAAGAATAAAATTCTTAGGTGCTTCCGGAAATAATATTTTTACATTAGTCTCACTGATAGTACTGTTCACATAGCCTGATTTTACCGCAATTGCCTTAATTGTCTTCTCTCCATTGACTGTAACAGCACCGGTAAACTTTGTACTGCTTACCGTTGGATTATTTCCGCTCGTTGTGTAATATATGGATGCTCCGTCAGTACTACTATGCATATTGAGAACAACTCCATCCATGGTTGTACACTGTGTCACAACCGGTTCTTGTACTGATGAAATCCTTATACCACTTGATGTCTTCCCACTATCTTTGTAATTTGCACACGACACATATGCAGATACATTATAATTGCCTGCTTTATTCAAGTTTGTTGTATAATTTCCTGTAGCTGTTCCTGTATTTATCTGTCCATTACAATTTATAGTATAATGAATTGTTTCACCTGCATTAGCAGATATACTTAACTGCTTACCGTTAATAATATCAACAAATGATATTTTCGGAGTGTTACATACCTTTTTTGATGGTTTAATTGTAACAATTTTCTGATTATCCATTGAAAGCATTGTGTTAGGATATTGGGTATCCTGCTTATCTATGTTTATCGCATATGCATACACAGGATAGGTACCTACTGCATCTACATCAAATGTACATTCAAACCCGTGGTAATCTCCGACGTTTTCATTAAGGCCTTTTGGAACATCGCTTCTCTGTTTATTAGCTTTTATTGATTTAAAAGCAACTATATTTTTATTATCTCCAGCCGTCCCTCCAACATATATATGCACATCTAGTGCTGCACCCGTATTATCATAATCTAAAGCCCATCCCATAACCGTTATCTTACCGTCTCCACCGGAAACTACATCAAGATATCCAATAGGATTGTGCGGTTTACCCTGTCCAATTGTTACATGGCTCGCATCAAACGTATAATGTACTGAACCACAATGATATGGCAAACCAGTTGCACTTCCACAATTAGGTTTACCAGCTTCATTGGTCTCAGCAGGATTCACTATGATTCTTCCTTTTGCATCTCCCGGAGCCTTGAGCCATCCGGCATTTTCCATATCCTGAATATTTCTCCAGTTATCCGGAGCTCCCATGCATATTCCAAAGTGTAAATGATGGCCTGTGCTATTTCCAGTATTGCCAGTCGTTCCTATAACCTGACCAGCCGAGACACTCGTATTGTCAGCCAAAGCAAAAGATCTCAAATGCTGATAATATGAATAGTATGAGTAACCATTCCTCTTGTGTTCGATTACTATATAATATCCTCTCGCATTATCATATCCCATATTATGTATAATTCCACCAGCTGCTGCATACACAGCTGTTCCATTTGCGGGAGTCGCTATGTCAAACCCATTATGCCCCCATTTGTTTGCCACTACTTGTCCATTTTTATGATAATTATGGTCTCCACCATGATGAGCACGCATATTGTTTAAGTTCACTCGCTGTCCACATAAACTACACACGCCTCCATTATTGCTGCTACATCCGGCCCAATCACTCCAGTAGCCATTAGTATAGAATTTCTTATCCAATGGAAACAGCCAAACCCCATCATCTCTTGAGACAATGGCCGCTTCGACTTTCTCACTAAATAAATCTGTCATAAAAACTATCTGCATGCCCATAATTGCAATCAACAGATATGCACAAATTTTTTGAAGTTTTTTCTTCATGCCACATCCTCCTTGACTTTTTTGATATTTTTAACATACCATACATTTCACTTTTCAAACATAAAATGTAACTTTTGGTAGCTGAAATTGTAACTTTTGGTAAAAAACAATTTAACTGAATTTCACATAATCATATCTCTATTTGGGTTTGTATTAGATGATATAATATTAATTATTCCGTATTGACATAATGTTTTCATATTCTTCAACAAGAGAATCAATATATGCTTTTGTTTCACTATCGATTAGCGCATAATCATTATTAAAATTTTTCTCAAAAACTAATAAAGACCTTAATTGAAATAATACAGAATTGCATAACGCATTAAAATGTTTCTCTCCAACGCTATCAATAATCGCTCCTTGTATAAAATTGTTCTGCTCATTTTGTATATCATTTAATAATTTATTAAAATAATACAAGGCCTGACATAGGTATATTGGTTTAAGATTATTTTTATACGACGAATTTCTTATACTCATTACCTGTTGAGATAAACTAATTGCCATTACTGCTTCAGTAATATATTCTGTATGAAAACGTTCATTAAGATTGATTTTATCCACTTCTCCTTTTTTTCGTACAATCAGTTTGCTTATATACGCTATCACATTCAACACTTTTTTTGTAATTAAATTAATTACAAGATATGAACCTATCAATACAGCAATTACAATAATAATTCTTAATATAATATTAAAATTAGCAAGTTTATTCCATGCTTCCATTCCCAGTAGTGTACCAGCTACCGCTCCGAATACCGAATTGGCGAAACTCTTTCTTATTTCTTCGATTTTATCTTCTGACGATTTTAATTCTTTTTTCAAATATGAATATGCAAACACATTTGAATTCGACATTTTATAGAAATACATTTACTACCTCCAAATCATATAATCAATGTTACTTTTTAAATTAGCATACAACTTACATCCGTTTTTGTTCAAATATACCTTATTTAATAGCGTATATTGAAAGTCTAACTTTACAGCTGAGTTTCCATCACAATATACTTTATCAATATATGTGTCTTTTAATAGTTTATTTTTAAAAATATAATTTAGGATCACATTCAGTACTTTATCCGCATATATTGTAAGTATTACAGGAAATCCAAAATACGTTCGCCCTAACCTTTTCAAATTTCTATGTGATACATTTATGTTATTTTCCTCTAGTATCATTCCAACAAATTGAACACCTTTATTAACAAAATGGTATTCTGTTGTATTAATCTTATCTTCATAATATTTTGAAAAATCTAACTCTATATCTTTTTCTTTCAAATATTTTTGATATATTCCTAAAAACTCAAATAAATTATTGATATAATTTTGCGCTGAAATCCTAAGCAAATTATCACAGTGCCATGTACTTTTAATAACATTTCTCATTATATACTTCTCCTATCTGTTTATTCCTATTGCGTTCTCCACACGCACCTACACTCTTTATATACCTCCATGCAAATATATTTTCAATAGCTTCCAGACAATTCGACCCGAACGACAGGTATAACGACCTGAACTACAATTATTAGACATCTTATTCCTCTTCAAATCGCAATTTCCGCCGAAATATTTTTTTGATTGGCTTGTATTATACATGACGAGACACATTATAAATGTATTCAAAAAACTCCCGCAGCCTACCGGCACGCGGGAGTTTTTAGTATATATGATATTATTAGGAGCGATTTTATCCCCAGACTTCCTCGGCAATTTCCTTGACAAGTCTTAATTTCGCCCACTGCTCTTCTTCGGTAAGTTTGTTGCCGATTTCGCATGAGGCGAAGCCGCACTGCGGGCTGAGGCAGAGTCGGTCAAGCGGGATGTACTTAGCTGCTTCACGAATTCTCTTAATGACCGCGTCTTTATCCTCGAGTTGTGGAGACTTCGTCGTAATCAGGCCGAGTACCACAATCTTATCATCTGACACCTTCGCAAGAGGAGCAAAACCGCCGGAACGCGCATCATCATATTCAAGAAGGAGGGCGTCAACGTTCTCCCTGGCAAAAACATAATCCGCAACGGAATCATATGGACCGCTGGTGAAAAATGTTGAATGGTAATTGCCCCTGCAGATATGCGATGTTATTACCATGTCATCCGGTTTACCCTCAAGAGCAAGATTATTTATTTTGAGAAGATCTGCTTTGACATCCTCTATATCTATGCCGAGTGATTTATACCTGTGCTTCGCCGCATCACCGACTACCGCACCCCATGTGCAGTCATCAAGCTGGAGATTGCGGCATCCTGCATCATAGAACTGCCTGATTATATCACGGTAGGCTGCTGCGATGTCCTGAATCAGGGCTTCATTATCCGGATAGATTTTTCTGGTTCCTTCAATATTGTTGGGAACGATAAACTGCTGAAAAGTCTGTGCCGGCGCCGGTATTGTGTACTTAGCCACTGTATTTTCATCCTCGAACTGCTTAAGGAACTTAAAATACTCAACAAAAGGATGCGCTTTTGCCCTAATCGGTCCAACAAGATATGTGTCATCTAATACAGCAAGTTCAGCATCAAACTGAACGCCGTTGCCGGTATTTTGGTGCTCCACGCCATCTAATCCCCACATAAAATCAAGATGCCAGAATGTCCTTCTGAACTCGCCGTCGGTGATTGCATGGAATCCGAGTTCTTTCTGCTTCGCAACCAGCTTCGTTATCTCATCATTCACGACCTTGTCATAATCTGCCTTGGAAATTTCTCCGCTGGCAAACTTTGCCTTTGCATCCTTCAATTCCTGTGGTCTTAAAAAGCTTCCGACGAAATCATATTTAAACGGTGTCTTTAATGTACTCATAAAAAATCCTCCTGTGTTTTCTTATGAGTGCAGTCTATCACATAGGAATGATTAATTAAAATACATTAATTTAGGCATTTATAATAGTTTTAAACTATTGATAGCGTTAGTTTCTAGTCCTCACTCCGGTATTCTTCCATCCGTTTCTCGGCTTCTTCACGTGTCAGGCTGCATTCCTCCATCAGACGCTGTATCGATTCTTCACGGCTGCATCCAAATTTACGGCAAAGTGAAAGCACTGCCTGTTCGCGTCCAAGTTGCTCTCCTTCCTCTCTTCCGCGTTCCAGTCCGGCCTGCTCTCCTTCGGCCCTTCCGCGTTCCAGTCCGGCCTGCTCCCCTTCGGCCCGTTCATCCTGCCGTATCATCTCCATCTCACGCTCTTCGTCAAATTCATATATGCTCATCTTCTTGACCTCCGCTTTCTGTTCCAGCAAAAAATCCTTCAAAATGTTATTCTTTATGCAATACTCTATTGCTGCATCGACCGCTTCATCAAGCGGCATATGTTCCATATTGCGGCGCACCGCGCCCACGTATTCCATGTATTCTTTAAGAACCTGACATCTTGATTTGAGTTCTTCATTCATGCCTTCGTTGATGTTCAGCACCGTGACCTTGAGTTCCAACTGTGGATCCTCTTCATGGACCTCGAACGCATCGGACAGCTTGTATTCCACCTGTTCCGGCATCGGCCTGATACCGTTATAAAGTACGATGAAACGCGGCGCCGGTATTTTTATACAGCGGCTGCTGTAAAGCGTGCGGTTCCGCACATAACCCTGAAGTATATCCGATATGTAAAACAAATTCCTAAGCGGCATATTCGGAGTAATTGTCGACTGAAATTCATACAGTGATGTCCTGCATGCTATAATAAATGATAAGTCATTCTTCATCCCCAGGTAGATGGCGTTCTCAAGCGTGTTAAATTCAATTACAGACGAATCCGTATAATCGGTTCCGTTAAGCGCATTGTATAATTGCAATGCATTCTCAGGTCTGGCAAAAAGCATGCGGCCAACAGTGTCCTTAAAGTTTCTCTGTGCGTTCATTAATCTTCTCCTTCCGGCAGGAAAAGAAAATAAACCTGTGGCATAAATTCCAACCCTGCTCTTAAATTGTATTTTGAATTAAAAGCATGGATTTCAGAAAACCAAAGTTTTCGTAGAATAAATACCGGAAAAAAGGTATTTACTTGATTAAAGAATCCGGTCCGTATAAGAAATACGGCCGTTTCAGAATGATTGAAATTTATGCTTTGAGTTTATGATAGCATGATATCGCGGACAGGTCAACTACCTATTTTCTGTTGTATGAGTATCAGGATATTCAGTTCCGGCTGTATTTCCAGTCGGCAATGTACCAGTACAGCCCCTGCTTTACGATTGTCAACTCATAAGTCCAGGTGCCGGAGGTACCGTTGCCGGCTGCGGTTACGTTACCGGTTACTGTCACGCATTCGGAGACAGAATATCCCCGCGAATTCAGTATGTCAATGTCTGAAGAAGGATGTGTGGCTGTGTCCTGTCCGGACCATGAGAAATCCGGTTTGGAGCCTGCCACGCTCGTGATTTCGCTCTCAAAATCATGGAAACGTTCGGTAAGAACCGTGTACGATTCGGCATCGGAATACGAAATCATACCGGTGCCAAACGGTCCGGCGATAGTCTTATCGGTCAATAGACGTTCGAATTTGGTAGTGTTGTTTCGTTCTATGCTCTTCTCGAATTTGGTAATGAGAATATCGGACGAAACACAGCGCAATGTCAGCACGATCGGCAGAACCGTAAGGACTGCAGCCGAAATGGCGATGACAGCGACAAGTATGAAAACTATTTTGTGTTTTTTTAACATTGGTTGTTCTCCTCTACGGCCGCAGCAGCTTCATTAGCTGATATAGCAGCGGACGTATTGATATTAGACATCTCTGTGCTGTATTGAGCACGACGGTTAACCTCATCCGGATCATGGTATGTCGGCACTGTCGCTCTTATTGCATCAATTACGGCATCATGATGGCCGCGACGTATAAAATCTGCTTCCGCGGCTTTATCTGATGCAATCGCAGTATCAAGGGCTCCCCTAAGAATACGCAGCTTATCCTCTATCTGCTCGCGCGGCAGACCTTTGTCACGTTCAATAAAAATAAGCTCATTATCCGTTTTATCAAGCTCCTCTGTCTTCATAAGAAGTTCCTCGTAGAGTTTTTCTCCCGGACGGAGACCTATTTCAACAATATCAATATCCTCATATGGCTTAAGACCTGAAAATTTAATCATATTCTCTGCCAGATCAATTATCCTGACCGGTTTACCCATATCAAGAACAAAAAGTTCTCCATTATGAGCCATGGCCGCCGCCTCCATTACAAGGCCTACAGCCTCAGGTATGGTCATAAAATAACGGATTATCCTCTTGTCAGTTATGGTGACCGGACCGCCAGCCTCTATCTGTCGTCTAAAAAGCGGTATCACAGAACCATTGGAACCCAGAACATTTCCGAAACGCACTGCTGTAAACTCTGTATTGCTTTTTCCGTCCGCACGGCACTGGATAATCATCTCACACATACGCTTTGATGCACCCATTATGTTAGTCGGATTGACAGCCTTGTCAGTGCTTATGAGAAGGAACTTCTTTACTCCGTATTTCTCAGCCATATTCGCCACATTGTATGTACCAAAAATATTATTTTTAATAGCTTCGCATCCGTTATTCTCCATCAGTGGCACATGTTTATGCGCTGCAGCATGAAATACAATATCAGGACGTATTTCGGCAAAAATTTCATCCAGACGCTTTTCATCTCTGACAGACGCAATTATTGTGCGGAGATTTAATCCTTCACCGGTGCTCTCATCATATAAACCATAATGGCGTATCAATTCCTGCTGAATATCGTAAGCATTATTTTCGTAAATATCAAGTATTACAAGCTGCTTCGGTTCAAGTGCTGCAATCTGACGGCATAATTCAGAACCGATACTACCGCCTCCTCCTGTAACGAGAATAGTCTTACCTGCGTAGTATGATCTGGTTCGTGTATTGTTAACCTTAATTGTGTCACGGAAAAGCAGATCTTCTATACTAAACTCTCGCAGACTGCGCTTGGCGTTCTTCTGGGTTTTCTTATCGCTCAGCGGATAATCGTAAAGCTTGACCTTGCAATCTGTCTGCTTATATAATTCGTAAAGACGTGCTTTGTCTTCCGCTGAAGCGTCCGGAATTGCAATAACTATTTCCTGAACCGGCATACTCTTAATCCTGTCAACTATATGTTCATCCTCCGGATAAATTCTTATGCCGTTGATTCCACTGCCTATTTTCTTAATATCCTTGTCTATAAAACAATATGGCATATAATGTGCCGCCGGATTACGTAAAAATTCTTCAGCAAGATTGGCCCCTACGTTGCCGGCTCCGACAATCGCAACATTTATTTTATGTATTATTTTCCCATTATCGCCAAAAAGTCCCTTGAGAAGTTTCGTGTCCGAATGCTGGTTTGCCTTGGCATAAAGATACTGATACATAAATCTGCTGGCCAGTGTCAGTATAAAAATCACCATTACAGACACTACACTGTATGCAAAACCTATACTCAGCTTATTGTTAATGCGGCCGATAGCAAAGAAAATACATCCACCGACAATGTCCGAAACCATGAGTTTAAGATATGATCCCACATTGGCATAGCGCCACACACTGTTATATATGTAGCATAAAAGACGGACACCCATTATGCACAATGCAAGCACACCAAACTTCGCACCCGTGGATTCTCCGTTAAATTTCAATGAACTGATATCAAAACTTGCAATCCACACCATTATAAAATACGACATGGCTATGATCACAAGATCTATAAGAATAAGTTCAATCCGTCGCGTGTTTGCTAATCCTCTTATGTTTTCTAATATATTTGTACCATACTGTTTTACTTTCTTCTTCATTGTATATACTTTCCCTTCGTGTTGTAAATTAATTGTAAACTATCTAGCCGCTTTTATCAATCCCTTCTAAAAATATCCCTGGTATATACTCTATCTTTCACATCATCCAGCTGCGAATCATATCTGTTTGCAATGACTACCTGACTTTGTTCCTTAAATTTGTCCAAATCATTTACAACCTTACTTCCAAAAAAAGTGCTTCCATCCTCAAGAGTCGGCTCATATATAATAACCGTTGCGCCCTTTGCTTTAATACGCTTCATAACTCCCTGAATAGACGACTGACGGAAGTTATCCGAGTTAGACTTCATTGTAAGACGATATACGCCAATGGTTATATTTCTTTCTTTATCTGCACTATATTCATCATTTTCGGAATAATCATAGTATCCTGCTTTCGTAAGAATCTGACTGGCAATAAAATCCTTGCGTGTCCTGTTTGACTCTACAATCGCACTCATCATATTCTGTGGAACATCCTCGTAATTAGCTAAAAGCTGCTTCGTATCTTTAGGTAAGCAATATCCGCCATATCCGAATGATGGATTATTATATTGAGTTCCTATGCGCGGATCCAAACACACACCATCTATAATCTGCTTAGTATCGAGTCCCTTTATCTCTGCATAAGTATCAAGCTCATTAAAATATGACACTCTAAGTGCCAGATATGTATTTGCAAAAAGTTTAACTGCCTCTGCCTCTGTAAATCCCATAATAAGGGTGTCAATATTTTCTTTGACTGCACCCTCCTGTAAAAGTGACGCAAATGTATTTGCAGCATTGACCAACCTATCATCATTCATATCCGTTCCCACAATAATTCTGGATGGATATAAATTATCATAAAGTGCTTTCGATTCTCTCAAAAATTCCGGACTGAAAATAATATTTTTACTATTGTATTTCTTACGGGCAGCGCTTGTGTATCCAACAGGAATTGTGGACTTGATTACCATTATTGCGTTTGGATTATTCTTAATAACAAGTTCTATTACTGATTCAACTGCGGATGTATCAAAAAAATTCTTATTGCTATCATAATTAGTCGGTGTTGCAATTACAACAAAATCAGCGTTTCTATAAGCTTCCGCTCCGTCAAGAGTAGCTCTTAAATTAAGTTCTTTCTCTGCAAGGTACTTTTCTATATACTCATCCTGTATAGGTGATTTTCTGCAGTTAAGCATCTCTACTTTGTCCGGTACTACATCAACGGCTGTAACATCATTATGCTGAGCTAAAAGTACTGCTATTGACAATCCCACATATCCTGTTCCTGCTATTGCGATTTTCATAATATATTCTCCTTCCTGTTGTGGCATACTGTAATAACTGCGCCGTTTATAATTATGATTTCTGTATTTTTATTATGGATTTAATATCGCTTTTCAATAGTTTGAATTGTTCAGTTTTGTGAAAAAAAACAACAAAAATTATAGATGGGACCGCTATTGAAATAAACATTTTTATTATGAAAATAATGATTGACTCGTTTCTAATCACATAATTACATATAAAATTATTTATTCCAACTGTAAAAATCGAAAACACAACAAATTCAATGGTCCATATTATATAATTCCACATTTTTTTCTCAAAAAGATACTTATGTATCACAAATGTTTCAATAGGATAATATAACAAAGCCATCACTATAATAGTAGGAAGTAAAACTGCTACAACCGTTCCATAAATTTTCAAAAAAACAATACTAAAGATAAGGTTAATAAACATTCCTATATATGGTTTATACCAATCTTTACTCCACAAACCGGCTGCATCCTTAAATATCAATCCCATATTTCTAAACTGCCAGCTAAAATAATATACCACCATTACTAAAACAACCATTTTAGAATAACAGTATTCTCTACCAAAAACCATACCAATAAAGGGATTTAATAATCCGATCAAGCAAGATGAACATATTGTAACCATCAACATCCAAGCCATGCTTAATTTCATAAATAAATCATACGCAGCCTTTTTATTATCAACTATTTTAGCTCCGATTCCAGCAAGCATTCCTTGAGCAATTATCGTTGTTAACGCTATAACTGAAGAATATATATAATAATAATTACCATATTTTGCAAGTTCAGACAATCCTAAAAATGCTGAAATAAGAGCACTATCTATTGATACAAGAATCACCGCCCCAATTTTATGCCCCAGCAATGATAGTACTTCGACCTTTATTTTTTTCTTTAATTGATCAGATATATTTCCTTGACATCTTATCTCTGGATACATCTTTTTTGATGCAACTTTGTATATAATATTTTGTGGTATTACAATTATTGCATAAATCAGAATATATAACATATAATTATGTGTAAGGAATAAAATTAGTATTTGTAAAATATATTGAATCACAAAAACTATTAAGGATGTTATCGAAATTACATCATTTCTTTGATGAGCCAAAAACAATGACGTTGTATATCCATAGAAAAAATATCCAAATACCAAATTAAATAAATACATAAAAAACAATATATACAAATTAACATCTGCAGGATAATCGCCCTTTATCAAGTACTTTAAAAATGGTGTGATAAGAATACCAACAAACAAAACTATTGCTCCAATAATGTTATACATTTTTTTAATATGGTTTAACAATGCACATAGCTTATCGTTTTGCTTTTTTACAATCGGCTCATACATGCAATATACGACAGCATTTCCAACTCCTAATTCCGCTAAGCTTAGCGCTGATATTATAGAAGTAAATAAACTATTTAATCCTGCATATTCATCACCTAATATTTTTATAATTATGGTCCTGATAAGAAATGGAAAAACCATGCAAACTATTTTATAAAATATTCCAACAGTTGCGTTAACTGCTGTTCTTTTTTTTCTATTCACCTCTATAGTCCTTCTTTTTTACAATATCTTTCGATAATTTTTTTTGCTTCTTTGTTTTTTTCTATATACATAAAATCTAACTCGTTCTGTATTTTATTTTCATTTAAAAGCAATTTATCCATCATCAAGGCAATTTGATTCATTATTTTTTCATAATCTTTTTCGAATAAATCAATACAATATTCACATTGTCCCATGTATGTTGATACCTCTTTCATTTTGTTCTCGTACGCAAGTGAAATAAATGGAGTGGCATTTTTTGCAGCTAAAACTATTGCATGATATCTCATACCTATTACAAAACGACTATTCGCAATTTCATAATCATAGTCCATATAAGAATTTATACTTTGACACACATAAACCTGGTTTTCATTTAGCCCTGCCTTCTTGAAATGTTCTAGAATAGTTTCACAGTATTCTTTTTCTTCTGTAAGGTTAAAATGCGGAATTATCTTAATTTTAATATTATATTTTTCTCCAAAAGATGCGATTAACGGAATTATATTTTTACATATAAAGTTATCTATATTTCTCTTTTTGAAATACGGATGCCAATCATCCAGATGAGTCGGAACAAATGCCAACTCTTTCTTTTCTTTTGGACTAATCTGAGATAATAAAAATGCTGAATCAGGTCCAACCATAGAGTTTATTCCTATTTTTCTCAAATATTCAAATGACGCTTTTTCTCTAACGTACACTATTGATTTCTTCAATATACATTTTGATATAAAGTCAAATATTACATTTCCACTTTTCCCAATTGTATTAAAATGAAATATTGGTTTTTTCCCTGTTTTAGTTACAATTAATAATCTTAATAGATATCTCCAATCTTTATATATCCCTATACTGGCACCACATGGTGAAACAAACACTATATCGCTTTGAAAAATGGTTGCAACAAATTGTTGCAGTTCTTTATTTCTAATTTTATTTAAGCTATTTTTAAAATTAAACAAAAGATACGCAATTATGTTGTGTAACCCCATGCTCTTCAATGTAATCTCAACGTAATGTTGTACTTTAATGTGACTGATAGGTATTATTGAATCAGATGCGTAAAACACATTAATTTTTTCAACATCGCTAATTTTACAAAGTTCTTGAATCAATGCGCAACCGGCTGCCTCATCTCCGTAATTATGCCCTTGTTGATTTACAATTGAAATTATCATACGTTATTTTCACCTCGCCTAAAAAATATTTTACTATATATACTAATAAATATTGGAAAGGTCCAGAAAAAAGTTATTCTTCCCATCCAAGTAAAAAATGACATCATTAGTATTGTATTCAAGCTAATAAACAATGATAATCCTGGAATAGAAAATTTATTTAAAACTTTAATATAAATTTTTGAGCATAAAATAATAAAAAGAACAGTAAGCACCAAACCTCCTATCATCCCAAAATCCGCATAAAACATTCCGCTCATTGTATATACAGTAGAATCTTCTGTTCCAACATCAATTGCACCGAATGTAGAAAATTCATATCCTAATAATTTGAAAAACACATTAAAAGTTTTAGTTCCCCATGATAAATCAATATTCATATCAAGCACTTTAAAAAAAGCCATGGTTGGAGTTACTAAATATGCTATTGCTTTCGAAAATGTAGTAGAAAACTGTTTAGCAATAGAATCACCCGTTCCATAGCCGCGTTGCATGCTTACCACACCTAGAAGAACTATAGCTGCTATACCAATTATCAAAAACATTCTTCTCATTTTTTTATTTTCTTTTTTTTGTTGCCGAGAAGACATTCCGACTCTAGAATCAGATTTTACATTAATTAACACTTCAAAACAAGATACCACATAGCAAATATCCATAAAAAAAGACATTTTTGACATAGTGAAAACAGCATGTAATAACGAAAAGAACAATGTTAAAACCACAGAAAAATATTTTTTTTCATAATATGATAATAATGCTGCAATTATTATTCCAAATTCTGCAAAATAATTTAATATATTCGAAACCAGTTTGGCTCCAAAAGGCATACCATCTGATGAATAACTCAGGTAAGCCTGTCTTAACCACTGTGCATCACCAAATACTACAGAAATCGTTCCACCTAATTTCTTAACAATATATAAATCATAAAAAAGCTGTAGGATGCGAAATAAAATACATAATATCAATGTTATCTTTATCGCCCGATAATTACTGCAAATTGTCTTCTGATATTCCACACAAGAACATCTATGATCAATGCTTTTCATATAACTACACAAGAAAATAGTGATTCCAGAAGCAAATATTAGTATCGCAAAATACACAACATTTTCAAATGGCACCTTAAATTGTATGGTCGAACAGGTTCCCCATATTACCATAATCCAAATTGAAGCAAACACGCTTAAAGGATGAAATCTTAGACCGCTATTTTTTTTAATTGTACTAAATATAGCATATACCAATGTTAATGCTGCTATCAATCCCAAAATTATCATCTTTTAATACCTCCATACAGTACCAATTATTATGCCCTTAATATACATAAAGATTTTGGGTATCCTTTCTTTTTCAAACCATAATCTTATAAAATCTTTTAAAAGTTCCTTTAATTTCTTTGTTCTAAGCTCTCTATCATGATATTTTTTTATAAACAGTATTATATTTCTTGTTCTATAAAACACTCTAATTGGAGGCTGATTATATGTATAAATAACACTTTTTCCAAATGAAACTTGCTTAATATTACCGAGTCTATGTTCGAATCCTTTTCCTGGAAGAACTACAATTGAATAACCATTTTTTCTTAATCGATAACAATATTCGTTATCTACCTGATCAATAAAAAATCTTTCATCCATTTTTCCGACCTTTTTAAATACATCAAGATTGATAAATGATCCTGAACTAATTACTTCATCAACAAACAACATCTCTTTATTGTCATATTTTAATCTTTGTGAATTGATATCAAAATAATCCGTATTAATTAATCCTATTTTAGATATGTCTGTTCTTTTTATGAATTCATCATACTTTATTAGTAATTCATTTTCAATTATCGTATCCTGATCCAAGGTCATAGCCCATGTATAACCATCAATTCCGGCTCTGTCCAATCCTATATTTTGTGCAGCTGCAATACCTTTATTTTTAAACAAAGGTATATAAACTATCTTTTTAGAATATGACCCTATTTCTGCGTTTTCTCTTGGAGTGTTATCGATAATATAAATTTTATCAATACTATCTATTTCATTAAGTTTTTTTACACTCAAGAAGATTCTCTCATCTGGGTTATAAGCAACTATTACGACTGCATATGTATTCATTTTCTATACCTTTCATAATATAAAATATAGGAATTTTTCAAATGCGAATATTCCTCTATATTTGCAAGATCCATGCTTCCATCTTCTTTATGGTCAACAATTATATTTTTGTAATAATATATTTTCTTCTCATAATCTTTTATCTTTTTTGCTAAATAAGCCTCCTCATAGAACAAAAACATCTGTTCATCGTATCTAAATTTGCTTTCTTCAATAAATTTTTCACTCATAGCAAAAAAACTACCATGACATGCATAAACAGCAATTTTATTTTTTCTTGAACATTTAATATAGATATTAAATAATTCTCTGATTATTTTATTGATTCCGATACCGGCATATAATAAAAATGTATTATTTTTTTTGTATCCTTTATAAATCAAAAATTCCGATATTTTATTCTCGCAAACCCAATACGGATTCTGTTTTTTCCCATTTCTGGCAATAATTTGAGGGGCAATACACGTATCATTTTCTTCAAGCATACTGTATGACAATTTACTTTTTAAAATTGTATCTGGATTGCATATGAATATATATTTATATGCAAACATATCTTGAGCATAATCAATTCCGCAGTTATTTCCATGTCCATATCCTTCGTTTTTTGTACAAAGATAATGGCATTCAAGTTCCTTTGAGCATTCACTTATTTTAGCAGATGTTTTTTCATCATAAAATGCATCTACCACTACAACTTCATATGAACTAACAACATTTCTTTTTAAACTGTTGCAAAAATCATATAAATCCTCAAAATTTCTATATACTAATGTAATAAAAACAAAATCCACTTTTTTCTTCATCGTGAACTCCAATTAAATCAGATATTTTTTTAGTGCATTAATTGTAAAACATCCAACATGAAACATAGCTAAAACAGGATTAATGTGCTCATCCTGTGTCTGTATTTCCCATACCTGCTTCACGCTCTTAAACTTGTTTGATGATAAAGAATTGCTTCCTACTCTATATCTGACCAACACTTCATTTATCCCGCAGGCTACGGCTCCACCTCTCAGTAACATAAGCCATGTTGCATAATCCTGTCCCCCTCTACGCAACGGCATTCTGAAGTCTCCCAACACTCTTCTGTCAATAATTACTGATGATGTTGCAATGATTGTATTATGAAGCAGATACTTATAATCACAAGTCTCTTTTATATTTCTTTTTTTCTTTATCGTTTTGCCGGATTCATCCATCATTTCTATTGCTGCATATGAAAAGGGACTATTTTTCTCTTTCATAAGGGCAACTTGTCTTGCTGTTTTATCCGGAAGCCATAAATCATCGCTATCCAAAAATGCTACATACTGACCCGTAGCTAATTCTAAAGCCTTATTTCTGGCTGCACCTGCCCCCATGTTTTTCGGTTGACGAAAATATACTATCTCAGGATGTTGTTCTTTTATGTGCGCAATAATTTGCGCTGAGTCATCTTTGGAACAATCGTCTACCAATACAATTTCTATATTCTTATACGTTTGGGCAAATATCGATGCCAATGTCTTTTTCACGTATTTTTCAGCATTATATATTGGTGTGATAACAGATACTCTATCTTTCACATACTCTCTGTTCATATACTTACACTTCCTATCAATAAATTGGTGTAGTCCAATTTTTATAAAGTTCAATTTTTCCTCTGGCCGCATCAAGATATGTATGGTGTAATTCACTTGTAATTTTTCCTGTACTTCCGTCTCCAATGACAGACTTATCAATACTTAATACTGGAGTAATCTCCATTGCAGAACCACAAAGAAATGCCTCTTCACACGTATAAAGTTCTGTTCTATCAATAGTTCTTTCAATAACTGAGTAACCTTTGTCTTTTGCAATTTTAATAATTGTATCCCTAGTTATACTTTCCAGAACACTGTCTGTCAATTGAGGTGTGATTACTGTTCCGTTTTTTACAATAAAGAAACAAGAACCCGGACCCTCTGAGACTTTTCCAAATTCATTTAAAAATATACAAGTATCATATCCATTACGAAGAGCTTCGCGTTGTCCTGCCCTGCTGTTTATATAATTGGCACCACATTTGATTCTTGGCGAAAGCATCTCATCGCTTATTCTTCTCCATGACGTTACACATACATTCAATCCTCTTTTATTATATTCCGCACTTGTTTTTCCTCTAGGTATCGGAGCTACAAACATTTCTACAGGTTCGTCCGAACCCCATGAACCGAAGCCATCCACAAACAATGTCTGACGAACTGATAGATTTTCATCATATTCATTAGCCTTAATTACATCTATAAATGCCTTTGTCATATCATCAATTGTATATTTACACTCCATCTGTATTAACTTTGCTGAGCGGAACAATCTCTCATAATGATCACGTAACCTAAATGCATATAACTGCTTTTCGTCATCATTCCAATAACATGGTATTCCCTCAAATACATTCAATCCAAACTGTGATGTAGGCGCAAGCACATTAATTTTTGCGTCATTAACATCTAATATTTGTTCCTTAAACCATATTCTTCTATGTGCAACATCGTATTTCATATTCAATTACTCCTACTTTTATTCTTCATCCGGCATATGTGCCAACCTGATAATCTCTGCTTCTTCAGCCTCCGCCGATTCTTCATCACCCATAGAATCGTCAATTTTGTTTTCGTATATTTTTTCGTGTTTGAATACCTTAAATATAGAATCAAATCCAATTTTAATATCTATAAAAATTCCATATTTTTCGAACAGATCAATATATTCATTATCATAAATAACCTTCTGTTCCCACGATATATCATTTCTACCCTTTACTTGAGCAAGTCCGGTCAACCCTGCCTTCATTCCAAATCTTTTCTTGTACTTTTTATTTAATGTTTCAAAATCTCCCAATTCGTATGTAACACATGGTCTCGGTCCAACAACTGACATTTCTCCTTTGAAAATATTAAATAATTGAGGTAATTCATCAACACTGCTGTCACGCAATTTACGTCCAACTTTTGTTACTCTTGGATCATTCTCATAATTAAATAGTCCTGTTCCCATTGTTTCTGCATTCACAACCATTGTTCTGAATTTTACCATTTTAAAAATTTTCCCATCTTTGGTTCTTCTTTCCTGCCGGAAAAAGATCGGGCCTGAAGAATCTTTTTTGATGGCAACTGATACACCAATCCAAACAGGGATTAGTAAAATAATACATATTCCTGATGAAATAATATCAAATATTCTTTTTATAAATAAATTCACCTTGTTCATATCTACAATAACACCATATTTTAAAAATTGAATGTATTAAAAATATCATCAAAAGTTTCTGCTCTTTTTATAACCTCGATTTTATCATTGCTGATATCCAGAACAGGAAAATTAGGTAAAATAAATGGTGGTTTCATTACTATTGAATATGATCCACAATTACTTATAACCATCACATCATCTTCTGCAAGTTCTCCACAATAATTTTTATAAAGCACATCCCCTTCAATACATGTGAATCCAACAAAATCAAGGTTCTCATATTTTTCTGTCGGTTTACCCATATGAATTATTTCAATTGGTGGATTTACACCAGTCATACTTATGTTCTTTTGGCTGCCTAAAACTGATGCAAATTTCTTACCTCTAATGCTTTTTATACCTTTAATTGTTCCTATAAATTTCATACAGTCTCCAACTATTGCTGAACCTGGTTCTGTCAACAGTTCCGGACTGGTTTCCTTATTTTTAAAGTAATCTTTAAAAATAGTCGCTACAACACGCGCATACTCAGAATAATCCGGAATTTCACAGGAAAATTGGCTTTTTAGGAAGTCTGGCATTTTTCCAAATATGCCGCCACCAATATCTATTCTCTCCGGTACAATTCCAGTTTTATCTAATAGCCTTACCATACCAAGTGCTCTTTCAGGCCAATATTCAATCTGTCTTTTTGCAAAATGGCATTGCAGTCCTGTAAAATGAATATTATCTGTACTCGTTATAATTTCCAATGCCTTATTAAAATCATCACCACACACATCAAACCCAAAACGTGAGATTACCCCATCTTTCACGTCATAATTACATCGAAGCCCTACATTATATGTATTTTGTGAATTTGCAGTCATATGTCGTATGTTTTCCACTTCCTCTATGGTGTCAACATTAACATTCACTCCCATTTCCAAATACTGTTTTAATTTATGCAAATTTTTTATAGGGCCGTTCCATATAATATTAGCAGGACTTACACCGCATCTTTGTGCAAGTTCGACTTCCATTTCTGAAACTACTTCTGCATATCCACCAAGTTCATTCACAATTTTGCATAATTTGGGTATATAATTAGTTTTGTATGAATATGCGATGTTAAAGTTGCCATATATAGACGAAAATTCCTTTTTAAATTCGAGAAAATTTCTTTTAAACTGCTCTGAATCTAATAGATAGAAAGCATCACCATATTCCATTCTCAATTTTTTAATTATTTCCTTGTTTAAGATCATTTTCTCGTATTCCTTTTCCTGTCAACTATTTCTTCTACAATTTTATCAACTTCAATCCTGTTTTTCTCAAAATCGTAAAAAGACATATTAGAAATCCTACCTTCAAAATTTCTAAGTTCTCTCATGTTGTTTTTGAATACATTTTCTATCTCTGATAAATCTGTTATGATGTCAGTGTTGCAAAAACTCCTTGATAAAATTGCACGACTGGACCCTAGTCGATAGTGTTCCATAATTATCTTTTCCGCAGGCAAATCGCCGCATCCTAAACTTGCTATTCCTCCAAAGCCATATGGGATACCGCTCAACTTAATCTTCTCTGTCAACATTTGAACTGTTCCATTTGACAACAATTCAAACATAAAGTTCAATCCATATGATAAGTGCAAATCATTTAAACCAATATGTATCTCATCCATACCACCAATTTTCAGCACTTCATCTAGACAATCAACTGCTTCTTTTGTTTCAAGTAATAGTGATGTTTTACATCGACCATCTACTATCTTCAGGAAATTTGTCACATCAGTAACGCTCTTCCACATAGGTAACATAATAATATCTGCTCCAGCTGCTATTACCTGTTCTACTTCCAAAATTGAATTCTCATTCCAAGGATTCACGCGAACCAACATTTCCGATGTTGTTAATAGCGGTTTAATTTTTCTGACATCATCTATGCTATGTTTTGACTTTACCGTATTCATTCCCTTCTGACGTTCTTCTTTTCCCAATACCTCAAGGTCAACCCACACTCTCTCCACGCCGTATTTTTCTGCTATTAATGCTACATCAGGATTATTTGTAATATACATTAATGTCAATGCCATAATTTATCTCTTTTCGTAATATAAAACGCGCTTACTGTACCTGCACTGTTTCTCCGGCATATATCTGTCTTAAATATTCCTTTGCCATATCAACCGTTGACTGTGTCGGCACCATTACATAGTTTGGTGCTGTGAGCGAGAATGTCATGAGATTGTCACCCTTTCCATCCACACTGTATGTCTGAATATTCCAGCCTTTCATATCTGAAAGCTGCATCTTAATAAGATCCGTTATCTCGTCAGACGACATACTTGTTGCTATACTTGATGTAACAGCACTTAACAGATTCTCATAATTAAGAAGTGCATCAGATGATGTACATTTATCTATTATAGCTTTAATTACAGCCATCTGGTTTTTGCCACGCTGTCTGTCGCCACTGCCAAATGAATGTCTCTCTCTCGCAAACCACAAGGCTTGATCACCGGTAAGCTGATTATAGCCCTTGTTATAATGAATTCCTGAGGATGATGTAAAATCATAATCAGAGTATACGTTTACGCCGCCTAACTGGTTGATTACATCCACAAATCCGGTGAAATTAATTTTGATGTAATCATCGATGTTTACTCCGTAGAGCATTTCGAGGGTGTCTACCGATACCTGGATGCCGTAGCAGCCGGCGTGGGTAAGTTTGTCCTTGACGCCGTTGGATATTGATAAAGGAACATAGAAGTCCCTCGGGGTGTTAATCATAAGAATCTGACGGGTTTTGGTATTTACGGTGATGAGAATGTTGACATCACTGTTGCGGTTCACCATAGGCGAGCCGTTGGTGTCGATTCCGCTGACATAAAGTGTAAATACGTCATCACCGCCATAGAGGAAATTTTTGTACTGATCATACGGATCAGATGTAGGCTCCTCGTTATTGTTGTTATTGTTATTATCTACTATATCTGTTTTGATATCTGCGGACCAGACGCTGCGGATACGGTCCTCGACATCTGAATAATTATCTACGCCCTCAAATACTGAGAGGAAGGAACTGTTAAGGACAATTGCATCGACTTCCTTATTGTAAAGTGCATCAATAAGCTGCATCGCGCCCTGATATTCCTTAGGGACCAATGATGTCTTGATTTCGCTCACTATCATGTCAAGAGCTTTGTCCGTATTGGTGCGGTCAAGGGTCTGTGAGATTCCGAAGGTTGCATCCTTAAGGTCGTCAAGGCTCTCATATGTGCTGTCCTTAAGGACGTACACGCACACATTGTCTATCTGGGTCTTCATTCCGGACATTTTGTCAAGTGCTTTGCTGGTGGCTCCGAGGTATCTGGAACCGATTACCATGATTACACTCATTGCAATGGCAATTATTTTGGTTATAATGCCGGATACCATCCATTTTTGTAAAAAAGCAATAACGCCTGTCACCACTATAACACTGGCAATCAGAATTACCATGTATGGTGTGGTGAGCACATTAAGCTTCATCACCCTGCTTATAAGCATTATCCCGCATACAAGCAGAACCGCGCTCAAGCCCCAGCCTATATACATAAGTATTCTGCGGACTTTGTCCTTGCCGCTGCCATTAACTTCGTTAAGTATTTCTTTCTCTTCCATCTCATGTTCCTCCGCTGTTAATCGGTTATATGTATATGCAATGTGATTTTCGGTGAAAAATTACCATCTGAATCCTTGCAATAAAATTGCATATCATAATCCCCCACCGTGTTCATGTCAGGATAGTTATCTATCATAATTGACTGGAAAAGCGCGTTCCGCTCATCCTTATCATCGGTGATGTCAGATACGTATTTGATCCAGTTGACCTGACTGCCTTTCTTGATCCAGTCTTCTATTTTCGTAAGATATAATACAGGAGCATCAGGTGATTCTGTCTGAACCGGGGTTGTCTCCTCAGGATATCCGGTAGTGGTCTCCTCCTGCGCATGAGGTGTTTCATTGCCAGCCTCTTTGCTGCTTTCCTTATTATCGGCAGACTTGGTTGCCTCAGGGCTCTTCGTCGGTTCCTCGGCCGGTGCTTTATAAGGAAGGATGATGCTCTTCTGTGTGATATTGTTGTGCTTATCTTTGGCAGCATATGTTATCTTGACACTGTCACCGCTTGAAAGTATGATTACAGATTCAACGATAAGTGTATCACTGACATCGCCGTCTTTGCTGTCCTCGGCGGTAACGCCGTTAAGCAGTTCGGAATCTGACATTCCCTTGTGATATTCTATGCCGGACGGAATCGTAATCGACGGCCCCGTTCCGTCACCTTTAAGTATGACCACCGCTGTTATCAGAAGAATAAGCAGCACGGCCGCAGCTGCTATCATTAAAATTTTGGATCTCTTCATAATACAATCCCTCTAATTCATATTACTTATCTTCACCATAGTTGCCGTAATACTTGCCATAGTACTTTCCGTAATATTTGCCGTAATATGACTTGCTTGACATATTGACTTTATTAAGGATTACACCAAGAAATCTTGAGCCGGTTTTCTTAATCTGATCGATAATGTCTGCGGCAAATTTGTAACTTACTTCCCTGGCAGGAAGTACAAGTGCTACGCCGTCGCATCTGCTGGCAATGATTGCTGAATCGACTACGCTTCCGAGCGGCGGTGTATCGATTATTATATAATCGTAAACTGTCCTGAGTGCAGGTATAAGATCATTGAAACGGTCACTTTCCAGAAGTTCCGCCGGATCAGGCGGTACCGGACCGGATAAAATAATATTAAGATTATCTATGTTAGTAGAATATATTACCTCCTCAATGCTCTTCATGCCTGAAAGATAATGGGTAAAACCGTTAACCGCCCTGCTTATTTTATATTTACCTATGAGAACGGATTTACGAAGGTCTGCGTCTATAAAAAGAACCTTCTTGCCCATTTCCGCAAATGACACTGCCAGATTAAATGACACCGTCGACTTACCATCGTTTGGAACGCAGCTCGTAAGCGCGATTACTTTTACATCGGAACCGCTGAACTGGATATTGGTACGAAGTCTCTTAAACGCTTCATTAGCCCTGTAATCAGGCTTGACAAATTTATTAATTGAAATCTTCTGGATTGCCATTACTGCTTACCTCCCTGCTTGGATGCGGATGCCTGTGTCTCCTTAGGCTGAGATGCCCCTGCCTCAAATAAAGGAATAATTCCGAGAACACCTGTTCCGAGATATTTCTCAACATCCTCCTGAGTCTTGATCCTGTCATCTTTTATTCCGACAATGATAATCACTGCAGCTGCCAGCACAATTCCTACGAGTGCTGCGATAACCGTGTTCCTCTTGGTTGCCGGGCTTGACGGCTTGTCCGGAAGGTCTCCCTTGTCAACGGTGCTTACCATATTCTCTATATTCATGATCTCACATATACGCTTACTTGATGCTTTCACAAGGCTGTCAGCTATTTTCTTGGCAAGAATAGGATCCTCGTCGGTAACTTTGATGCTTATCTTACGCGTATTCGTAATAACCGATGCTGATATTTTATCACTGAGCTTCTCAACATCATAATCAAGATCAAGATCCGCTATTACCTGTTCAAGTACGGTTCTTGATTTAATAATTTCAACATAGTCATTGGAAAGAGTTGTCGAAGAAGTAAGATCGGTCGCTGTGATCGCGTCCGTATTCTGACGATTGATGACCATAATGCTTGCTCTTGATGTGTATTTAGGTGTGGCTATGAAATGAAAATAGCCAAAAGCAAGCACCGCAGCAATTACCCCGGCTGCTACAATAATTATCCATTTGTGTGCCAGCATGCCGAAAATCTCTGCTATATCGATTTCTGTCCTGCTGTTATCTGCTGTGTTCTCATTGTTATTAATGTTTCCCATAGTATCTCCGTTATATTTCCTCGTTATTGATTACCTTGATGGCGTTGTCCCACAATAGTTCCATACAGTAGTCCGGCTTGCAAATCTTACCGAGTGCCTTAACGGCTTCGCTAAAACGCGGTGCCCTGGTACGGTCACTGTGTGCATCCGATGATATGAAATGAACCATATGCTCCTTGAGAAGCTTCTTAACAAACTTCTTACTGCTCCTGCCCATACCGCCAGTCACGGTACCTGCATTAACCTGGATATATGCTCCTGATTCGATAAGTTCAGCAACTCTGTCTGTTCTGTCATGTACACAGCTGTAACGCTCGATATGTGCTATTATCGGTACATATCCGTTAGTCTCAGCTTCATATATGCTCGAACTTATTACATCATAGGATTCATCCGGCGAATATTCCAACAGAATATATCCTGAACCGGCCATGGTTCTGGCCTTATTATCATTAAGTGCCTCAACGGCTTCCGAATAATAGTATATCTCCTGTCCCGCATATATTTCCATATCCGGAAAATTATCCCTGATAACCGGTGTGATACTCTCTATAGCAGCATCGATCTTACTCTGTTCAACCATCATCCTGCCTATATGATAATGCGGTGTTGCTATTATCAGTCTCACACCTTCATCATATGCTATCTTAAGCATGGAAATCGTCTGCTCCATGCTTCTTGAGCCATCATCAAGTCCCGGAAGAATATGACAATGCATATCCGCGATGTGTATCATTTTATTCATATCATAGACCATCCTTAAAAATACACGACTAGTATACACTCTTTCGCTGTCAAAAGCAATATCAATATATCCCATTTTCGGACAGCGGGCGGCGGGCGGTCTTATTCTACCTGTCTGCAATCTGTTTACCGGTATGGTCGATCGTATAATTATCTGTTATGATAAGTTCCGATATCGGCACTATCGTATATCCCTGTTCCATCAGGCCGACGATAACGCGTTCAAGCGCATCTTTGGTGTATCTGGCACCATTATGCATAAGTATTATCGCCCCGTTATCCAGATTTTTATGATTCAGCACGGTACTTACAATATTATCGGCGCCGTAATCTTTCCAGTCCAGACTGTCCACCGACCATTGTATCGTATAATAACCACAGCTTTCGGCCGACTTAATAAGATTATCATTATAATCTCCATACGGCGGCCTGAACAGACACATATTATAACCCGTAAGTTCTTCTACCTTCTTATGCGGACCCATCAGTTCTTCGATGCATTCCCCGCCATCCAGCCTGCTCATCTGTTTATGATTTTCACTGTGGTTTCCCAGGTCATGGCCTGCGGCAAGAATTGCCTTCACATCATCCGGGTAACTTTCTATCCATCCTCCCGTCATAAAAAAAGTAACATGTACATCATATGCCGCCAGTATATCAAGCAATGTTTGTGTATCTTCATTGCCCCAGGCCGCATCAAACGACAATGCTACTTTCTTCTCTTCTGTTCCCACACAATATATCGGGAGTTCTTTTTTGACCAGCTTGCCGGATGCTGATGTAATCGTATAGTATGGCATGTATGCCAGTATTCCTGCCGCCACAAGCACAACCGGCAGAAAAATAAATACCCTGCTTCTGCGTTTTCTGAAATATTCTGCTAAACCACGCATATCCGGACACTTCCAATGTTTTGTAACATTATACGTCCGGATATGCAGATTAATTCATAAATTGACTTATTTATTTATATCAAAAGGTATAAATTATATTTGGGTACACTTTCTTTCCTGTCTCCGGATAAGCACGAAAACCATCGGTATGCAGTACGCACATGCAACAAGCCACGCGCACTGATCTGCGAATGTTATCGCAGTATAGCCAAACTTCGGTACAAACACAAAACTTACCACAATTCTTGCTATCATTTCGAGTATTCCCGAAAGAATGGCAGCGCCGGCATACCCTATGCCCTGGATTGTGAGCCTGCAGCAGTTCAAAAAACCGATTGCCCAGAAAAACAGTCCAAGATGTCCGACATATAAAGCGGAGGCAAGCAAAACCTCTGTCTCACTTCGTTTCACAAAGAGAGAAGAAAGTCCGTATCCCCAGATATTCGTCACCACGCCGATAAAAATGCCGTATATCACGCCGATTACTATACCGGTTCTAAGCCCTTTCCTTATTCTGTCAAATTTAACCGCACCAAGATTCTGACTGCAGAAACTTGAAACCGCCGTCGCAAGGGCATCAAAAGGACACATGGCAAACTGCTTTATCTTGCTTCCCGCCGCAAATGCCGATATGTACACTTCTCCAAGCTTGTTGTTAGAGGCCTGAAGCACCATGCTGCCGATTGCGGTAATGGAATATTGCAATCCCATAGGAATTCCCATGGTAATACATGTCAGCATATTTTTGCCGTTCAATTTCATATCGCTGCGTTTGAGTTTTAATATATCAAACTTTTTGTTTATAAGTATCAGACATAATATCCCGCTTACTGCCTGTGATGTTATGGTGGCCCCCGCCGCTCCGGCACATCCCCATTTAAATACAATTATGAACAGCAGATCCAACAGTATGTTGGAAACCGTTGAAACCGCAAGGAATATAAAAGGCGTTCTGGAGTCGCCTACCGCACGCAGTATTCCCGCCAGAATATTGTACAGAAGCGAGAACGGTATTCCCAGCACTATTATAAGAAAATAATTATATGCATCCGCATAAAGCTTGTCCGGAGTCTTCATAAGATGAAGTATCTGCGGACAGAGAATGGCACATACGCTTGTCATTATTATTGCAAGAATCACACATAAAACTCCCGAATGAAAAATATAACTTCTCATCCGGTCATAGTTCTTCGCGCCAAACTGCTGGGCAACCGGTATTGTAAAACCGGCACAGCACCCCATGCAGAATCCGAGTACCATAAACTGCACCGATGAAGAGGCTCCGACACTCGCCAGCGCATTGGCACCGATATACCTTCCGACTATGATTGCATCCACCATATTATACGTCTGCTGGAACAGATTTCCCAACAGAAGTGGAATTGTAAAATTAAGAATAAGTTTCAGAGGATTGCCCTCCGTCATGCTTTTTACCATACGCCGCCTTCTCCTTAGTCTGTAATATAATGATTATAGTACCGGAAAGCACTGTGGGGCAATAAAAATATGGACGTATCGGCAGTTTTATTGGCAGTTTATGCTGTCCGTATCAGATAAACACAGCCATGTACAGAGGCAGGGTAATAATGCCGTCCTCACTTATGCCTATGTTGCTGTCTGCAAACTTATATCCATAATGAATATCTCTGTTACTGTTCAAAAGTGATTTCAGGGAATTAGCCCGCGTATTTCCGCTTTTTACTTCAATTGGTACTACTTCTCCGTCTTTCTGAACAATAATGTCAATCTCTCGTTTGGTTGTCTCATTTTTATAAAAATACAAATGGTATCCTTTCTTATAGAGGGCATCTGCTATTGCGCATTCATATATGCCACCTTTGGAATTTCCTGTCAGTGTATTTTCAACAATATACTGCTTTAATGAAAAATCCTTCATGGCCATCAGCAGTGATAAATCAGTTGTATATGCTCTGAAAAAATCATCCCTTGCATAATCGTCCAGATCAAATCTGACGTCTGTAACACGTCTGGACAAATGTACCATATCCGCACGCAGCAGCCATTCTATGCTTGAATAATATTTTTGCGCCCGTCCACCGTGTTCAACTTCTTTATATTGAAATTTATGATTTTCTTTATCCAGCATCTGCCTGGCAACAGAAAGATAACATTTCTCTGCTTTTACTTTTTCTTCAGGTGTTGCGTAATGTGCTATATCATACTGATAGCCCTGCAGAAGACTACGCTGAATCTTATCAACTTCTCTGAAATCCCGGGTGTCCATATATTTCTGAACCACTTCCGGCATCCCGCCTGTTGCGATGTACTGTCTGTAATAATTCATCATCTGAGAATGAATTGCCTCAGGTATGACCGTCTTTGAATGGAGATATCCGCGAAGATTATCTATCATGTCCTCCGTAATTCCCATTCCCCAAAGAAATTCCTCAAAATCTATTCCGTACATTTTCAAATAATCCACATATCCAACAGGATAGGAAGATGCCCGTTTGTAGTCGATTCCAAGAAGAGAACCAGATGCAATGACATCATATCTGTCATCTATAGCCCAGAACTTGAGTGATGTTACTGCCTCCTGACATTCCTGAATCTCGTCAAAAAAGATCAAAGTCTTTCCGGGAATAATCTGCTTTCCCGGAAAACGGAACCGCATAGCCATAACCATATTATCTACGGTAAGGTCTCCCGCAAAAATCTCGGCAGCAGATGGCATTTGTTTAAAATTAATTTCTACAAATTCTTCAAAATTATCTTCTGCAAAGCGCTCTATTATATATGTTTTTCCTGTCTGTCTGGCGCCTTGAACAATAAGACATTTCCTGCTCTTTGTATCGTACCAGTTTTTAATATAAGATGTAGCCTTTCTTTTCAGCATAACAAACCCCCTGAATTACCTTTTTGATTACAGTTGATGTAAGTCAATCAACATTTTGGAAAGATAAAATGTACACATATCAACATTTTAGAAAGTAAAAATGTGGACTTCATCAACATTTTGGAATAATTATAGCACTAATTGATTCATTTTGAAAGAGATTTGTACATTTTTATATCACAATTACTTTTTTAATATCTGCAATGCAGATACAAGCCTATCCGCTTTCATTGTTTTATCCGGCCATTCAAATTTCTTATGTGTATCTCTGGTGTAATAATAGACACAGTGTTCCACACCATCGTATGCAGAATAACCTACAAACGGATTGTGTCATCGCATACTCCCGGCATCTCACAGAGGCAATTATACTGCCATATTGATGTATGCCACCTGTAAAATCCTTGTAAAACTCCATAATTATGTGCCGCGAAACATCAGCCGATTTTATCTTTGCGTCTGGCATATTGCTTTAAGGCATCCTGAAAGACCTGCATTTCTATATTGTTCCTGCTGCGAAGCAGATCACAAATTGTCCGCTCCATATCATAAACCGGAATTGAATGCCCAAATGGTGTCTGCATAGTCGTAATCCCGGTTTCATGAGAAAATACAGCCTGACCACAACGCAAATGTAAGATGTACATAGCATCTGTCCATGTATCCGGTGATACATACACACCATGAGCAGCTTGTTCTAATCCTCGTTCCTTCACATATATGATAATACATATTAGCACGAAAGTAATTTGCCATTGTCTCTGCTTTACATCACACGCATTTCTTATATTCTGCTTAGCAAAAGTCTGTTCATATCATCATACGAATTCCAGTACTCCTTACAAATCCGCTTTCCGCTGCCAATCTTCCAAGCTCTGCCCTATTATATTGTGGCATCTTCCGTCACCCCATTTTTCAAATTATATATATTCTCCGGGACCACAAGTTTCCATTCATCAAGATATCGTCCGCCAGACATATCCTTTGTCAGATAACGCTTACTTTTTCCTATCCGACTCTTACATATATCAAAGAATTGATCCGACAAACCCATCTTTTCCTTATATGCAGAAAGCAAAAATCCCATCTTCTGGTACATGAACTGATTTGACAACATACCAAGATATTTCAATACTCGCTTCTCCTGCATACGTTTGATGCTCCCTATATCTTGAATCACCTCTTCCATTCCTGATATTTTATCCATATCTTTCACACTATCCACAATAGTTCGTTCAAGATTCGTAATACGAATTCCACCACTAAATGCAGGAGTCTCTACCCCTTCCATATCTTTTGAAATAACATAACGATAAGTATATCCGTCAAATTCAAATTCCCGAAACCCCGTCTCTGATGCCACATAAACATCATAGTATATCTGATCTGTTATTCCGTAATATTCCATAGCCGTGTGGTGTGATACATAAGAAGTGGGCGTTATGTTACTTGCTATCTGAAATCGGTTGGCAACCGGTGCTCCAGTCTCCCCACTTATGCATGTATACATATTGTTGCGGATCTTTGCCAGCATACCCTCCTTCATCAGCCGCTTGATTGCAGAACGTGCGCTGTCCGTATTATTATAATACTTATTTACATCTTCCACCGTAAACACCGGAGTTTTCAAAAGTTCAAAATACAAATTCAAATCCAGCACCTCCATATTCAATCAATTTGGGTTTTGTCTAAACTATTTTGACAATTTTATAAACTCAATATATCATTATTGTATATTTGTGTCAAGTTTATTTTTTTCTCAAATTAGTTTATAAGAGCATTAATTCACAATATTTTTAAACTATTTACTAAGAAAGCTGCAAGGTATTATAATTTACCTCTGCATTATAGCAATAGTAGTATTCTTTCCGCTTTTACATTCACACCTCTCTTTATTGCTTTTTTAAGTAAAGATACGATAAGATTAAATACATCTTTTGTTTCATCAAAATCAAAAACCTTTTCTTTATAGAGTCGGAGTATCAAAAATATCATCAAAGTAACCTTCCCAAATATGAATAGCCTCGTCTGTTTCGATATACAAAACAATTTCATCCTAGTCCTCATATCCTTCATAAAAAGTATAATTATTTTTTAGGTTTCCAATGTCCATTATCTAACATCTCCTTTTGCTCATTTGTCGCAGTACCGTCATTACAGCAAGTAAGCATAGCCCTACTTTTATTATATATAAATACCATCTTAACGTTTTAATTTTCGAATATTCGGGTTGCTCGTTTCTTTTTTTATGTCTATTACGTCATACAAATACAGTTTCCCATCCTCTGAATATCTTACAATCAGCGAAGCATGA
>JABLTM010090724.1_pt1 | contig 34138 bp, 29 predicted proteins | sample 7160121 | NCBI WGS metagenome assembly JABLTM01 (sample SAMN14651224, study PRJNA627086) | human gut metagenome | isolation source: feces | host: Homo sapiens
ATGGTAAGGTAACTGATGAAAATGGTTATAACCTTCAATGTAAGACTCATACTTGTGAAAAAGTTGGTGATACTTACTTCGGTAAAGATGGTAAAGTAACTGATGAAAATGGTTACAATCTCCAATGTAAGACTCATACTTGTGAAAAAGTTGGTGATACTTACTTTGGTAAGGATGGTAAGGTAACTGATGAAAATGGTTATAACCTTCAATGTAAGACTCATACTTGTGAAAAAGTTGGTGATACTTACTTTGGTAAAGATGGTAAGGTAACTGATGAAAATGGTTATAATCTTCAATGTAAGACTCATACTTGTGAAGAAATAGACAATAAATTCTTTGATAAAAATGGAAATGAAGTAACTGAAGATGAATATAACCTTCAATGTAAAACTCATACTTGTGAGATTGTTGGCAACAAATATTTTGATGAAGATGGAAATGAAACTGATGCTAATACTTATAAGCAACAATGTGAAATGGTTATAGAAGTTCCTAATACCGGTAGTTCTGATAATTTAGTATTCACTGTATTAGGTATAATCACTGTAACTGGAGCTGTATTATTGATAAAAAAATTCTAATTATAAATGACAAACAGTATTAAAGCTTGTTTGTCATTTTTCGTTTTAAAGGAATTAGGCAATTATGCTATTTTAATAATTATTACATAAGCATTTATGTCAGGAGCTGATGTTACCTCAACTTTCTTTCTAGACTTGATACTTAAAGTGATTGAATCATTTTCTTCAAGTTCTGCTAGTGTTACACCATAAAAATCTGTATCATTATTTTTTACTACATCCTTACTTATTTCTGTTCCATCTAATACTTCACCATTTTGACTTACACCGATAAATAAAGCAGTATCAATACTAGCATGACCAGAAAAAAAGTACTCTATCTTATATATCCCACTAGTTACTATAATAAATTCATCAGCAATATCAGTTATTATATTTTTAAAATCACTTATTCGATTTAAACTAACAGTTTCTTCCTGTAAAGTATTTAAATTATAAGTAGTTCCAACATCACTAAATTTGTATGCATAAGTTGGATTAGTGTTATCACCTTTCTTTCCTCTTGGTATTCTAAACTCTAAATTATGAGTATTACCTTCCACTCTATCAATCACCTCAGCATTCATATCTTCATCTAGAGTAGTTGTTTTATTAATCACAATTTTGTCTCCAGCTTCACCTTTAGGTCCCGTTGGTCCCAAGACGTAGCAATTATTAAAGTTTAATCTTTCATCCATAAAAAAACACATCCTCTTATTTATTTATATGTTAATTATTAAATCAGATATAGTTAAAATTCACAATAAAAGTGCAATAATAATCTTTAAGTATATCCATTATTGCACTTATTTTTCTATTTTTTCTTAATTAATGTTTTTTGTTTTGTAAAACTTATTCTATCTGGTTGCTCCCCTTTTATAAAGTATCCATCAAATATTGGATCATCTACTATTTGATAATCAATATCTTCGAACTTAACTTTTTCTAAAGATGAGAAATCTACTTTACCATTTATCGTATAAGGAATATGATCTACTAAAGTATAAGCAAGTGCCATATCACGTTCACCTGGTAACATTTCTTTTGTCTTAGAAACTATTTCTTTAAATATATCTTTACCAACTGACTTATCTTTTAATTCAATAAAGGCAGTTGGAATAACTCCTTCATCACGATAAGCATTTTTAATTCCTACTACAGCACAATCTCTTACTTCATCAAAAGTATTAATAGCATCTTCTATTGGCACAGAATTAACTTGATGTCCATCTGGTCTTTTCATAAGTCTTTTATATCTTCCAGTATGTACTAAAACGCCATCTTCTCTAATATAACCTTTATCTCCTGTTTTACAGTATTTAATATTAGTCTTTTCATCTTCATAGAAAAAGTTCTTTGTTTCTTCTTCATTTCCTATATATCCCATAAATTGAGTTGGAGTATTAACATATATTTCTCCTTCTTGATTATATGGTAATTCCTCATTTGTTTCTCTATCAGTAATTCTAACATTTACTGAAGGATATAATACTCCACAACTATCTTCCATATGACTATTTTGATTATCTATAGTTGTTGCTATCATCATAGTTTCTGTTGAACCATATCCATAAGTTATTTTTTGTTTACAATTATTCTTCTTTAATGTTTCATTAATCTTTTCTAACTTACTAGGTGATATTTTATCTCCGCCCATTACTAATAGCTCTGCAAAAGATAAATCAGTACCATTAATATATTTACTATCAGGAAACATTTCATAAAGTCTTGGAACACCAATTACAATATTAGGTTTCTTTTCTACATATGTTTGATCAAACTTATGAGCTTCTATTTTAGGAATTAAATCAACTATTATTCCGTGAGAAAGAGCACTATGCATTCCTACAGATGAGCCATAAAGTGAAAAGAATGGTATATATCCAAAGAATGTCATTCCTCTTTTCAAGTGTGGTGCTATATACTCTATTTGATTAGAAGTTACATTATATCCTTTATTAGATTCCATTGCTCCCTTAGGAGTACCAGTTGTTCCACTAGTATTTACTATAATAGCTGGAATATCAGGGTCATACAAAGAGTCAGTTAACAAACCATAGTCTTTAGCTGTTTTCATAAATTCACTTTGCATCAAGACTTTTTTGTCTTGTTTAATCATTCTTTTTAATTCATATAACTTTTCCTTAGCTGTATAAAGTGCTTTCACTTCTAAAGCACTCTTAGATAATTTTTCTTTTGATTTAATAAAATCATCATGAGGTGATGCTACAATAATATTATCAGCTGGTATATCATTTGGTATAACATTCTTATTCATCATATCAAGTAATGATACTAAAAGTTTAGAATTAGATATAGTCATACAATCAATTATTCTCTTAGCTGAACATCTTGGATCTACCAAATATGGAGTAACCCCTATTCTATTACAAGCGTAGAAATAAATCATAGTCTCCGGTATATTAGGTAAACAAATAGTAATATTATCCCCCTTGTTTAATCCATATTTCTTTAAAGCTTTAGCTGTTTCCTCTACTTTCTTATCAAAAGTTTGAAATGTTCTATTCTCCCCAAAGTAAGAATAGATAACATCATCTTCATGCCCCTTATTCTTTTTTTTCATAAAATCATACATCTTCATATCAGTATCTTCTAAGACTTTTAAATCAATATCTTCAGAATAATACTTATAACTTGGTCTATCTATACTAGCATATCCAGTTGTTTTTTTCATATTATTACCTCCTTAATGTGAAATTACTTCTATTTTATCATAGGAGTTTTATTTTTCAAGAGAAAAGGAAATAATTCTATAATTAAATTATTTCCAGTATATATTTTCTGAAGAAAAAGCTCACCTCTTCAATAAAAATTCTAAGCTTTTAACCTTGCTATTAGTATCTTCTGGAATTGTCTTATCAAAGATAAAACCTTTTCCACCATTTTCAATCCATAGCCTGATATTTGTTTTTGAATCATCAATAAGCAATTTTCCATTCGGTTTCTCCACATCATGTTTATCGACTCCAGGTGGAACAAAAAGTATAGGAGAGCTTATTTTTCTATGCTCTCTTAAGTCCTCAATTTTAACTCTCATTTCATGTAATGAATGAATCTTCGTTAAGATTGCTATTTTTTTCTTCATACTCTCTAATTCTTTAATTATTTCAACGGAATTATTTATTGAACTAGCTTCTCTTATAATATAATCCCATTCTTCTGGATGCAAATTAGTATAATTAAAATATTCATTAAATTCATTTGCATCTTTATGATTATGGAGACCTATACTGTATTTTCTATCAAGCATCCTCTCTTCTGAATCAAGTATAACTCCATCAAAGTCAATATAAGTATAATTACCATTCATATATTCTCTCCTCCTTGAAGGTATTATAACATATTGATTTGAAGTATTTCGTCTTTATTATTTTATATTAACAATTCTTTTTATTTCAAAATGACGTATATCATTTCTAAGTTCACAAAAAGCAGTTACATAGTAATTTTCTTTATACTTAAACAAATATAAAGGATGAATTATTCTTCTATGCTGACTACCATCAACATTATTATAAACAATATCTACTTTTTCATTTTTACTTATAGCTGATTTTATAATTTTTTCAATTACATCTGATGAAGTTGTATCAACATTAGCAATATACTTACTCTTCTCCTCATATACTGAATACATCTTTTTAGCCTTATCTAAAAATTCTTCATATTTATCTACATATTTGAAATTGTTTTCAGATAAAAAATGCTTAGCATTATCTAGTAATTGAATATCATACTTATTTATACTAGTATAATTTTTTATTTCATCAATCATAAAATAGCCACCATTAGGTCCCTTAAAAGATTCAATTGCAATACCATTATTACAAATTTCATCTTTATAATACCTAATCATTCTTTCTGTTACCCCTATTTTTTCTGATAGCTCTTTTAACGTATAAATATTTCCAGTATTAAGTAAGTCTATCATATATAACATATTTGCTATTTTTCCCACTTCAATCACTCCAGTTAAAAATTATTATATCATCATTTAAGAACATTTCAACATTATTAAAAGCACCATTTCTGATGCTACTATTTAACCGATGAATTACCACTTGCTATATCATAGATAGTATTTCTAAGAAGAATTAGATAAGATAATTTCTTAGTTGATTTTTTAACTGTTAAATCTCCTTCTCCAACAACATTATTACCATCTTTTATTTTTATTTTACCAACTACTTCTCCTTTTATTAAAGGCAAGTTATTCTTAGTTATTTTAATATCATAACTATATTTTTTCTTAGTATCACTCTTCTTAGATAAAACACCTATATCATAAATTGGTGTATATTCTATCTTCTTAGTACTAGCTTTTTCTACTCTTTCAGTCTTTACTGTCTCATTTTTCTTCTTTACTATTTGTAACCCATAAGTATTAAATCCATAATCAAGTAAAGCCATAGTTTCACTATTTCTTACTTTTGATACTTCTTCTCCTAAGACAATGGCAATTAGTCGCATATCATTTTTCTTAGCTGTTGCTGCAAGACAATATTTAGCAGCATCAGTATGACCTGTCTTTAACCCATCTGCCCCTTCATAAAATCTTACTAACTTATTAGTATTAACTAACCAAAACTTATTTGGAGTATTAACTCTTAAATAATCTTCATACTTAGAAGAAAACTTTAAGATATCTTCATATTTTAATAACTCTCTTGCAATAACAGCCATGTCATAGGCGGTAGAATAGTGTCCTTCTTCATCAAGTCCCGTACAGTTTTTAAACTGGGTATTTTTAAGTCCTAATTCTTTTACTTTTTTATTCATCTCTTTAACAAAATCTATCTCTGTTCCCTTTAAAAACTCAGCCATAGCAACGGTAGCATCATTAGCACTAGCCATAGAAATACCTTTCATCATCTCTTCTACCGTTAATGTCTCCCCAGTTGATAAATATATTTGACTTCCACCCATACTAGAAGCATTAGCAGAGGCCGTTACTTTATCAGTCCATTTAATTTGTCCTTTTTCTATCGCTTCTAATATCAAAATTTGAGCGACCATCTTAGTCATAGAAGCTACTGCTACCTTCTCATCTTTATTCTTTTCAAAAATAATCTTACCAGTAGACTCTTCCATTAATACCCCACTCTTAGCATTAGGAATAAGTGTATTATCATCTGCCTTTACTACCATAGGACACAAAAGTAACATAACTAAAAAAATAACTACTAATTTCTTCATTAAATAAATCACTCCTTGTTAAAAATTATGTAATTATTTAATATTTATGAATGATTAGATTATAATATAGTAGTGGTGATTTTATGAAAAAGTTAATTTTATTTATTATTACTCTTATAGTTATCATTTCTTTAGGATTCATCATCTTGAAAGATAACCCTAAAAGTACTAGTAAGGTTAGACATAGCTTTATCACTGATGCTAAGTGTCTACCTTATTATAAGAGTAATAATATCAAAAGATATCAAGACTATCATAAACTTAATAGCAACTTATCAGTTAGTGATGTAGTAACAAGAGTTAATCTTAATCTAGATTTACCTTATTATATTAATACTAAAGAAGCTAAATATTTGAATACTTTTTATACTCTAGTTAATAAATATAACTATTTAAGAGATGACTTTGTTCCTAACAATCTAGTAGAGATGACAACCCCTTATAGTAAGGAAGGTATTTATCTAGTTGAAGAAGCAAGAGATAATTTTTATAAACTAGTAGATAAAGCTAAAGAAGAAGGACTTACTATTAGAGCTATCTCTGCTTATAGAGGTTATACTTATCAAAAAAGATTATATGATAAATATGTAGAAGCTGATGGAGTTAATAAAGCTGATACTTATTCGGCAAGACCAGGGTTTTCTGATCATCAGACTGGACTTGCTATTGATGTTGATAATACTATTAGTTCTTTTGAAAACTTTACTAATACTAAAGAGTATCAATGGATGCTAGATAATTCTTATAAATATGGTTTCATCTTAAGATATCCTAGTGGTAAAGAAAGTATTACTACTTATCAATTTGAATCATGGCACTACCGCTATGTTGGTCTTAAATTAGCCAAAAAAATAAAGGCTAGTAACCTAACCTTTGATGAGTACTTTACGAGATATCTTGCTCTTTCTTAAGTCTTTTCGCAATATCACTTCTTCTAAGTTCAATAGTCTCTTGAATTACTCCTGTTTGATTAAAACTCATACCAAGAGTAAATATATAAGCTAGAATATAAACCCAGAATAATAAGACTAAAATATTAGACATACTTCCATAGAAAATATCATAGTGAGAGAAGTATTCTACATAAAAAGCATATATCTTTGAACTAAGTAACCAAAATATAGTAGTAAACATTGCTCCTGCTCTTACCTCATTACTAGTAACTTCTTTATCTGGTGCTAATATATAGATAAGTTTTATATTAAAGTATAGTAAGAATAAAGATAGTGGATACTTTCCTAAATGATATATATTTCTTATAAAGGATGCTAACTTTTCATTATGTAAGTTAATCTCTGCTAATGATATTAATGAATCTCCAAAAGCAGGTACTAAGATTAAGAAAAATAGTAAGCTTACTAAGATAAAAGTTAGTAAGACTGCTTTACTTCTTCTTCTTATTTCACTATTATCTTCTACTTGATATATTCTATTAGAAGTAGTAATAACAGAGTATGCCCCATTACTAGCTAAGAGGAAAGCTGCTATAAAGAAAACTATTACATTAAAGTTAAGACCAGTAGTAGCATCAGCTGGAAATAAAGTATTTATAACAGCATCAGGAACAGTTGATTCTAAAGCATTACGAAATGAAGTCATACTAAGCCCTAACTTACTACCAATTGTTCCAACTAAAGCTAGCAAGGGAATCATCGAAAGTACTAAAAAGAAAGCAAGTTGACCTGGTAATATTCGCATATCAGGTCTTTTTATAATTGCTATAGCTTTTCTTACAAATTCCCTAGCTCTACTTCGCATAACTCCTCCTATTTTAATCCTTGTTTCTTAGTCATCATTTCTAAAGTAGCTTCATTAATAGCATCATCTAAACTTTTAATTTCATCAAAAATCATACTATATCCTACACAAGCTCCAAATTCATGTGGCAACTCTTTCATCTCTTTTTCTAATTTTAAAGCATAAGTTGCTACTTGTTTTTCACTATAACCTACTAAATATACTAGAAACTCATTTCCATCAGTTCTAATAATCTCTGTATTTTCTAACTGGGAATTAACAAGAATTGAAGCTGATTTAACAATTACATTATCTCCTTCTTCATGTCCATAATTATCATTAATATACTTAATATTATTTAAATCAATCATAACTATAGCTTGTGGATAAACATTACTTGTCTCCCATTCTGGGACTTTTTTATTTAAATAATTTCTATTCTTTAATCCTGTTAATAAATCAGTATATTTATGCCTATCTTCTTTTTTAACTTTCTTAACTTTCTTTTTCTCTTTAGCATATAAATAAATTATTAATAAGACTACTAAAGGAATAAATATTAACATTAAGATTAAAAAGAATAACTCTTTAAAACTACTTCTTTCTACTACTGTTCGCTCTATATCAATAAGTCCTGCATTACGATAGTTATAATATGAATTAGTACTTATTATATAGTTAAATAAGTTATAGAAAGCTTTATTCTCTTTCTTTACCATAAACTTATAGTCATTCATCATGGTATCCGTATAAATAACTACATAGTCTTTAAGTTTAGTATGTTGATAGTGATAATAAACTTCTTTATCAATAACTACTAGTTTATCACTTGCTTTATTTACTAAACTATCTAAGTCTTTATAAGTAGTAATATCACTTCTACTATTATTTTTAAAGTAGTCGTATAAAGAATCATTATCTAGCATAGCTATTTTTTCCCCTTTTAAACTTTCAAAGGAACTAACTATTTGACTATTACTTTGTTTTCCTAATACTACATAGTCTTCTACAAAAGTTGATAGTGTTGATAAATAATTTTTATTTTCTTCACCAAATCCATAATAATCAAAGTAAATATCTACATCATTTTTCTTAATAGCTTTCTCTAAAGCTTCTTTACTAGGATACTTTTTAAAAGTAAAACTAATATCCATAAGTCTTTCTATACGATTAATATACTCTCCAGCAATACCCGCTATCTTACCATCTATTTCTACTTCATATGGTGAGTTTTCTACATAACCATATACATAATTTTTAGAGATTAAATCAGCTTTAGTCTTAGATGAGATATTATTCTCTTTCATATAATACTCTAAATAAGCTTCATTATACTCATTAACATACTCGCTATCTTTCCATTTTTTATAATAACTTTTAATTATTTTATTAAGTTTATAATTATCACTTGCTAGTGTTAATACTACTTGTTTTTTCATCTCAGTAAAGTAGTAATTAATAATATAGTCTTTCTTACCAATAGTCTTATTTAAATACATTATATTAGGTATAATAATCATTCCTACTTCATTACTATCAAGAGCATCAAATAAGCTATCTACATCACTATATGATTTATATACTAAGTCACTACCAGACTTTAAGTAATAACTAATATCAGATGCATCATCTTTTAATACACCAAAAGTAATATTTTTCATATCAGTTATATGGTTTATTCTTTGATATTCTCTACCTAATGCAATATACCCATCATTAAATAGTAATAAATCATTCTTAGATAACTTAGTATCATTATCTAAGATTCTAAAACTATACCCCTTAGAACTAATCTTATCTTCTTTTAAATAAGATACTTTATTAAACTCTAACCCAACATCTTGTTCAAAGTCTTTTAAAAAGTTAAAAAATACTCCTTTACCATTTAATCCATATAATGGATAGTCATTTATTACAGAAAAATCTATAACATTACTTTTATTTTCTTCTACCCATTTCTTCTCTGTAACTGTTAAAGCATTTTTAGCATCTTGTTTATTATAGTAGCCATAAACACCAAAGAAAACTACCACTACTATTATTATTGGTATTAGAAAAAATAATTTCTTTTTCATAATGTCTCCTATCTATCCTTTGTAAAAGAATAATGATCTCCACCTTGATGACGATATGCAATTACTGGAAATTTATCATCATCTTTTATCTTTTTAATAAATACTTGTACATCATAAGCTTTCTTTTGTTTCTCATCTAAAGCTTTATCAACTTCATCAGGTAATGATTTAACATTATCTACAGTCATATCTTCTTTAACCGTAATAATTACGTTTAAGATTCTACCGGAAAATGCTGTTGTTACTTTCTCTACTCCATCTTTTTCTTTTAGATTTGATTCAATCTGTTCTAAATCACTATTTTTTATTCTAGATTCTGTTAATCCTTCTAGTCTATCCCCATATATAGCTTTCGCTTCATTAGGGAAAAAAGTTAATTTTAAAGCGAATATCAAAATAGTTAATATTAAACAACAAATAACTACTATTACCGTCATTTTATTTTTCTTTATAAATTTTTTTATGTTTTTCATTTCACTCACATCCTATTATGTATTATACAATATCTTTTTAAAAGTATCAATCTAAAAATAGTTGACTACTTAATCTTAATTTTCTTAACTTCCTCTACTATTTGACTATTATTTGGCTCTTTATTTTTATCAAAAAAAGCTGGAACTAGTCTTTTAAATCTTGGTATTCTCATCTTACTATAGTATAGTTGTTCATCAACCATATTTAACATAAAATCAAACCATCTATTTATTTCATGATTACTATCATGTTCTAAATCAAAATAAATATCATCTATCCTATTAACATAAGTAAACTGATTTAATAGGATATTTTGTGATAAGTTTAAAGGACAAAGCTTAAGTTTCATTCCATAAATATTGTTAATACTTTCCGTAAACTTCATATTATGAATCATTCTAGCTGTTCTTCCATTTCCATCACTAAAAGGATGTATTCTTACAAAGAGTAAATGAGCAAGAGCACTTTTTAAAAAAGGATTACTATCTATTACTGATAAAGACTTAGTCTTATAAAACTTAATAAAATCATCCATAAATGGTTTTACATCAGAAGGTTTTGCTCCATACCAGTATATTTTCTCCTTACCACCTATCATAGCACTTACTCTAACCTCATTATCACGATAATCACTTTTCTCTTTAGTAGCTACTTCGTGAAGTCTTTTAATATTAGCATGACTCATTTGTAGTGATGTAAAGAAACAATCATTTTCTAAGATATCTTTATTTTTAACATAATGCTTTTCTATTTTCTGAGAAGACTTTACTTCTTTACTAATTACTTCTAAAAAATAATATATTTTAGTATAATCATCACATTTTGAAAGAACAGTTAAATACTCATCAAACTCTTTATTAGTCTCTTCCATATGTTCTAAGACAAAGTCCTCTACTGTTATTCTATTTACATATTCTTCAAGTGGAAAATAATCAAATTTATTAAGATTTACTCCATTTTCTATTTTCATCAATAATCACTTCCTTTATTTAAATGACATTACTTTAGTTTTTTCCTTCTTCTCTTCTATAAAAGAAAAGTCTTTTTTATATTGTTTTAAGAAATACATCTTATCTAAATCATTATCAAATATTATATCTGCTAATTCTAAAGCTTTAGGTAATAAAGTAAATTTATCTGGTCCTTTTTCTAGTTTATAATCTAAAAAGTCTTCATCTATCTTTTTATTCCTTGCTGCTAACATCAGTTTAGTAACCGTATTAATATTGTTTTGCCAAATCAGTTCATTAACACTACTATTAGGGCTTCTAAATTCTACGGTATTATATACATCACGATGAGTACTTTTTAGTTTAGTATAATAAAATGACAAAGCATTTTTCTTAGATAGCATAATTGGATAATAAAGTTCTGATAAGTCTCTGGCTTCATTAATATCATCAAGTCGTTTATAATAAGTAGAACTAACTAATTTAGCATACTCAGAAGCACTTTTTCTAGCTAGCTTATCTTCTCCATTTAAAAAATAGACAAGTTCATTTTCATATATCATATAAGTTTTAAGAAAACATCTCCATGCTTCTAAATCAGCATTCATTATGTGACTTCCTACATGAATATGTCCACCGGCATTTCCTTTAGTATAAACTTTATTTTTTCTTAAATAATTACATATCTTTCTTAATTCTTTCCAAGTAGTAAGAGAATCAGTTAATATTGGGGAGGTAACTTCTCCACCCATTTTTAAAGTACTATCATCTTTTGAATGCCATTTTTTAAGGGTTCTTATAGTGTAATTATCTACTTTTTCCCTCTTAAATTTCTCATATTCTATTTCTATACCAAAAGTAACAAACTCTTGAAGGGAAAGACTATCACGATAGTATAGTTGTTGTTTATTAAGATAATCAAAGTATTCATCCAATGATTTCTTATTTAATTCTGACAGTTTATCACTACTCATATCCAGTACCCCCTTTAGATGCTATATATTATATACAAAAACTAAAAATAATCAAGAAAAAAACACTAAACCAAGTTAGTGCTAAATTACTTTTCTTCCCCAAGTAGCCAATCAAGAACATTAATTATTCTTATATTTTGTCATTAACATAATTATATAGTCATCTTTTATACCACATTTTTTAAATATTCAATTTTTTCTATTATAGCAATCATCTGAATCAATAATAACATATTATTTTTTTAATCTTTTAAACATCCAATAGGAACAACAAACATCCCATCTTCTCTTTTATAAGCATAATTACCTGTTGCAGTTATAACCATCATAAATGATGGATTTTTCATTGTCTCAGTATCTATCTTATCATAAAGTTTTATTAGGTTTTCTGCTTATTCTTGAATCAACTTATCACCACCTAATTTTATTTCTATTAGTCCATAAGAGCCATCTCTTAAGTGAACTACAGCATCACACTCTAAATCAGAGGAATCTCTATAGTGATACACTTTTCCATTATTAGCTTCAGCATACACTCTTAAATTCTCTTATACATAATGATTCAAACATTAATCCAAAAGTTTTTAAATCATTAATCAAACATTTTCGGTTAATCGCTGATTATTTTTCGGTTAGTTGCTGATTATTTTTCGGTTAATCGCTGATTTTCAAATAAAATATAGAAAAAAAGCACTATCACATAATAGCACTTTATTTATCAAGTTCCTCTTTTAATAATTTATTAGCAAGAGCAGGATTAACCTGTCCTTTAGATTCTTTCATTACTTGTCCCATTAAGTACTTTAAAGCTCTATCATGACCACTCTTATAGTCATTTACACTTTCCGTATTATTATCAATTACTTTCTTGATAATATCTTTTATTAAAGAATCATCTTTTATATTTTGAATATTTTTCTCCTTCATAATTTCCTCAATTGATTTATCTTCTTCTAAGAACATATCAATTAAATCTTTAATATTATTCATAGATAGACTACCATTATCTATTTGGTCAATTAACTTGATTAATCTATTAGTAGTAATAGTAGTATCACTTAACTCTTTTCTAGTTCTATTTAAGTATGATGCTATATCGCCTAGTAATAAGTTAGCTGCTACTTGATAATTAGTTTTTTCATTAAGTAAAGGTGTAAAGAATGATGAAAAACTTCGATTAGAAATAATCTTTTCTATTTGATTTTCTTTAATACCTTTTTCTTTATATAAGTTTCTTAATTCATCAGGAAGTAGTGGTATTTCTTCAACTGAAGAATTAATCATTTCATCAGTTAGATAAAGATAAGGAATATCAGGTTCTGGGAAATAACGATAATCATTACCAGTTTCTTTAACACGCATTAAGATAGTATCATTTTTCTTACTATCAAATCTTCTTGTCTCTTCCCTTAAAGTTTCACCCTTAGCAAGTAATTCTTTATGTCTTATAATTTCTTTATCTATACTAAGTCCAACATTATGAATAGATCCAATATTCTTAATCTCTGTTTTAACCCCTAGCTCATCAGTATTAGAAATAGATACATTAGCATCACATCTCATACTTCCTTCTTCCATCTTACAGTCTGATATATCAGCATAGAAAAGTATCTCTTTTAATTTTTCTAAGTATTTCATCGCTTCTATACTACTATTAATACAAGGTTTTGTTACTATTTCAATTAATGGTACCCCTGCTCTATTAAAGTCTAATAAACTAATATTTCCTCTATGAGCACTCTTACAAGTATCTTCTTCAATATGCATCTCTTCTATTTCTATTTTTTTCTTCTTACCATCAACTTCTATTTCTACATAACCATTTCTACCAATTGGCGTTCTATTCTGAGTTATCTGATAGTTCTTAGGATTATCCGGATAGAAATAGTTCTTACGGTCAAAATGCATTACTTTAGAAATATCACAGTGTAAGACGTGACATGCTTTAATACCTTGTCTTACTACTTCTTTATTTAAGGTAGGAAGAGTTCCAGGATACCCCAAGTCAACTGGATTAACACAAGTGTTAGTAGGCATTCCATAAGTATTTTTACTATCTGAAAATAATTTAGTATTACTCTTTACTTCAACATGTACTTCAATACCAATTGTTGCTTTATATTCACTCATCTTTGATACCCTCTTTCTATAAAGGATGCTAATTGATAGATTGTTGCTTCATCAAAACTGTTACCAATGATATGTAGTCCATATGGTTTACTAGACTTAGGTGCTACTGGAAGAGATAATCCGGGTAGACCTGCCATATTAACTGGTATTACTAAAACATCATCTAAGAATGATTTCATTGGGTCAGACATATCACTATCTAATCTATAAGCGGTAGTAGTAGTTACTGGTCCAATTACTAAGTCATAGTTTGTAAATACTTTATCAAATTCTTTCCTAATATCATCACGAATAGATAAAGCTTTATCATAATATATTTTAGCATTAGCACCACTTAATAAGTAACTTCCTACCATAATACGACGTTTAACTTCTCTACCAAAACCTTCTTGTCTAGTTTTTAAGTACATCTCTTCTAAATTATTATAGTTTTCTGTTCTATAGCCATATCTTACGCCATCAAAACGAGCTAAGTTACTACTTGCTTCTCCCATAGCAATTACTTGATATAAGGTTACTGCTTGATCAAGATATTTCATATCAATATAATCAACTACTACACCATTTTCTTCTAAGAATTTAATAACATTCTTAATACCTTCTCTTATCTCATTTGATACTATATCACTCATAAAATAATTAGGAACAGCTACTCTTAAACCTTTAACGGATGTATTTATTTTTCTTGCAAAATCTTCTTTTTCTTTCTTAGCACTAGTTAAGTCTTTATTATCTTCTCCTACTAAAACATTTAATAACTTAGCATTTTCTATAACATTTCTAGTCATTGGTCCTATTTGGTCTAAGCTTGATGCAAAAGCAACTAATCCATAACGAGAAATTCTTCCATAAGTTGGTTTCATTCCTACTATTCCTGTGTAACTTGCAGGTTGTCTAATACTTCCCCCTGTATCACTTCCAAGAGCTAAGAACGTTTCATTACTAGCAACACAAGCTGCACTTCCGCCAGATGATCCTCCAGCTATTAAGGTTTTATCAACAGGATTCTTAGGTGCTCCAAAATAACTTGTTCTACTAGTTGAACCCATAGCAAACTCATCCATATTAGTCTTTCCAACAATAATCATTTTAGCATCTTTTATTTTTTTGATAACAGTAGCATCATAAATAGGAACAAAATCAGAAAGCATTTTAGATGCACAAGTAGTTCTTAAATCTTTAGTCATAATATTATCTTTAATAGCAATAGGAATACCAAAGAATAAATTATCTTTATCTACTTCTCCTAAATTACTAGCTTCTTCCACTGCTTTATCATTTATAGTAATAAAAGCATTCAAATCTTTATTCTCTTCAATCCTTGCAAGTGACTCCTTAACAAGATCTACTGGTGTTATCTTTTTATCTACTAATAAAGAGTGAATCTCTTCTAAACTTAAATCTAAATATCTATTCATTAATCATCACCGGCACTTCCACAAAATTTCCATTCTTAGCTGGAGCATTAGCTAAAGCTTCTTTAGCACTTATCATATCTCCTACTTCATCTTCTCTTAACTTAGCTTTATTAGAACTAGGAGTAAACATCAACTCATCATCATAACCTTTTATATCAACGATTTTTTTAACTTCATCTAATAATTTCTTTAACTCTACCTGAAAAGTTTCTCTTTCACTATCACTCATTCCAATACGAGCTAGATGTGCAATATGATCTACTTCTTCTTTTGTTAACTTATCCATCTTCCTCAATTCCTTTCGTTTCTTATTATACAGTTTTTTACTCAAAAAGAAAAGAACTAGTTGATTCTAAATTGTTTGTTTTTTAGCTAAATGTTATACTTATTATAGAAAGGAGAAACAGACTATGAATGGAAACATTACTATTAAAGAGAAGAAAAGTAAAGGTCCAGTTATCATTATTATTATCTTAGTATTAGTAATCGTTGGTCTATCAACTTATATTCTAAGTGATAAAGGTATTATCTTTACAAATAAGGAAGAAAAGACTGAATCTAATAAGAAGGAGACTACTAAAACTGATAAAAAGGATAATGATGATAATACTACTAAAGAAGAAGATACTATCAAACCACTTGATCTTAGTAAATGTTTAAATAACAGTACTAATACTTATAGTGACCAAAGTGAAGCTCCAGCAAGTAATTATGGTCTTTCAATGGGTATTAATCAAGATAAGATGAGTGTTACTCTAAATATTGATTGGGCTACTTTTGGACCAATCAGTAGAGCAAGTACTTATATAGGTACTGTTCAAGCTTATCAAATAACTGGTTTCACTAGCAAAGTTAAATCAGCCTATATTGGCGATGTTGGTCAAGATGCTACTGGTATCACTCTATTCTTTTTAATGGAAGATAATACTGTTAGTTATATGCCAATGTTCATTTGGAAACAAGATACTCAAGGTAATATATATCAGGAAATGAACTATACTAATAATAATAATTTTGTTATCAAAGGTGTATTACCTACTGCTAAAGATGTAATTAATTTATACATTGCTAATGCCTCAAATGGTAGTGGTTATATAACAACTATTGCTGCTACTAAAGATGGTAGTTTCTATGACTTAGGTCTATTATTCACAAATAAGGATTATTAGGAAGGAAATTTACTACTCCTTCTTTTTTGATGCAATAAAAAAGATGTCTACTCTAAAAACATCTTTCTTGTAATAAAATTAAATACCATAACAATAGCAGTCGCTACTATTTTAACAATTAAATAACTAATTCCCATAACATCTGATCCTAACCACATAATTATTTCGGTAATTATTAGACCAACAATACTAAGGACAATAAAGATAATAAAATTAGTCTTTTCATTCTTTTCTTTATTAACATCAAATACCCATTTAACACTAGCTATATAGTTATATATAACAGATATTGTAAAAGCAATAGCAGCAGATAATAAGGTATTAAGATGAAATACTTCTTTACAGATTATCAAGGAAAGATAATCAATTATAAAGGCAATTCCCCCTACTATTCCAAATTTAAATATTTGAATTAACAATTTTTCTGTCTTACTATTTACTTTTATATGAAATAGTTTTAAACATTTCTTAACAAATAAAGCTGACTTATCCTTCTTCATACTACTCCTCATTCTTTTTAGTATTTATTAACATAAGCTCAAATAACTGACGATGCTTCTTAACAACTACTTCTAAGATAAGACCACAAGCGAATAGAATGATAGCAATCATTAACATAAAGCCTGAAAATATCAAGGTTGGATATCTTGGTACTAATCCTGTTTTAAAGTATTCAGCAAATACTGGTATTCCAAAAGCAAAAGAAATAATTAAGAATAATAAGCTTAATAAACTAAAGAAAATAGTTGGTTTATACTCTTTAAATAGTCTTCCAATAGTTTTAAGTACTCTAAAACCATCACGATAAGTATTAAGCTTTGATACACTTCCAGCTGGTCTATCTCTATATCCTACTTTCACTTCTTTTAATAAAAAGTTTTTATCAAGAGCATGAATAGTCATCTCTGTTTCAATTTCAAATCCTTTAGATAAAACTGGAAAAGTCTTTACAAACTCATAACTAAAAGCACGATATCCTGTCATAATATCCCTGACATCACTTTCAAACAGAAAGTTAATTAATCCTCTTACTAGTCTATTACCAAAGTTATGGAATGGTCTTTTATTTTCTGTAAAATAGGTTGATGATAATCTATCACCAATTACCATATCAGCTTTTTTCTCAAGAATTAAGTCACACATTTCTTTAGCATTTTCAGCAGGATATGTATCATCACCATCAATCATTAGGTAACAGTCAGCATCTATATCTTTAAACATACTTCTAATAACATTACCTTTTCCTTGACGATATTCATATTTTACTATTGCCCCTGCTTTTCTTGCTATCTCATCGGTATGATCATTTGAATTATTATCATAAACATAAATATCTGCTTCTGGTAAAGCCTTCTTGTAATCTTCTACTACTTTTTTGATTGTTTTTGATTCATTGTAACAAGGAATCAAAACAGCAATTTTTTTATTTTTTTTCATAACAAACTCCTATATATAAAATTTACACTTAAATTATAGCACATATTTTAATAATCTTCTAACATTTATATTTATCTTAATCTTTTACTACTCTAATACATATACATAGTAACCCATGCTTTTATTTTTTTTAAATTTAATATTAGTTTGGTCAAATAATTTATCATATGATACCGGAGAAACTATAGTTCTAACAGGCCACTTTTTAATATCAGAAACATTAAGATTCAAAATAAACATGTCAGCTTGTTTTAAATCAAAGCTTGTTTTTTCATTTGTAAGTCTTACTTCCGTATGATAATACCTATTATAAACATCAGTATATTTTCCTTTAGAGTCAATTAAATTCCATTTTTTTAAATCTGGATAGAAATTAACAGCATTAATAGTTTTTATTCCGTTTGCAAGTAATAACGATTGCATCTGTAAAGAGTTAGTTGCTAGAACATACTCTTTATTTTTAATAATTGTCTTTTTTATTGCAGGTATTAATTTATAATCAGTGATAGATGAAGTACCATAAGCTATTGGATTAATTGTAAATGATGATACCAATAAAATTAAAAATAGCATTATGATAGAATTTTTTTGTTTTCCTTGGTAAATCAAAAAAACAAAAACAGAAAAAGCTAATATCTCAATCAAGTATATATAAACTGGTAAATATTCCACATTTTGTTTTGTAATAGTTAAAGTGTAACCTACTATAAAAATTAATATAGAAATAATTTTAACTTTCATTGATAAAATAGATTTATATTTCCATAAAACTGCAATAGTCCATAGAGAAAATAAAGTTGCTGTAAATCCAAATATTAATTCCATTCTGTTTATATAAGAAAATAAAGTTAACTTAGCCAATAATTCATTAAAACCAATAAACATAAAAATCATTTCAATAACTAGGGCTGTAAAAATAATTATTCCTATTATTAGATTTGATTCTTTCTTTTCTTTTAGCTTTTTATATAGTAAAGGAAAGATAATAATACATGGTACAACAATATGAATAAAATCACTTACTTCACAATTATTTAAAACGTTACTTTCTTTATAAGGTAAGAATAAGGTTGTTAGATTAGTAAATAAACTTCTAAAAGTGTAATTTCCTCCCAATGAAATTCTTTTTCCAGGATAAACGGTATTATATAATAACTTAATAGCATCTAAAGACGTTAACAAACTATAGCTTAAAATTATAGTAGAAATAACTACAACATATATAATTCTAAAAACATCCCTTTTCTCAAAAGATATTTGTTTCCTATCCCTAACAAGGGCTCCTATAAATAAACAAAGAGCAATAATTCCAAGAGGAATTTGACAAGATGGAAATAAAGCTAAGACAAAGACTGATAAAACTAAAGGTGCCAAGATTGTTAATAAATTTTTTAACCATCTTTTATTAGTTGTAAAGAAATGATAAGCAATTACACATAGCGTCATACTCCACAAAAACACATCTGCCATATGTGGAACTAACCACCACTGAATAGCAGGAGAATAAGCAATCAAAAGTGCTCCCATAACAGATACTTTCTTATTATTTTTAGTTAATATCATTACAAACTCATAAGAAATTAAAACTAATAATATTATTTTCAAAGAAAAATACCAAGATAAGCCATATCCATTTCCTAATAAAACATAACCCCATGTTAATGGTTTAGCTAACAAACTAATATCTTTAACTGGAGAATTATAACCAATAATCATATCTTGACCTGATAGACTCATTTGTTTACTAATTTTTTTATAATCATTATAATACTGTGAAAAATAATATGGAGTATGAACCATATACTCATCAGAACGAATACTTCTACTCATACCTAATATGGTAGTGGTTTCAACTTTTGCAGACTGATTTTTAAACAAATAGTGATAACAACCAATAGATGACATATGTAACTTAAAAAGTAAACAAATAATGAAAACTAAAGTAGCTATAAAATATCTTTTATCTAAAATAAAATTACATATTTTTTTCGTTTTTTTAGGATAAAAGAAATCAAACAACAAAACTAATGTTCCTAAAACACCTAAAATAATAACTGCTGTTTTTTGAATATATTTTATATAAATAGGTAATAATGCTACATAATAACAAATAATTCTTAGAAATAGTTCCAAACTTATCCTATACTTTTTTATCATAAAGTCTCCATTTATTTACCATTTAATATCTACATGCATCTTATCTATCATAAAACGATATACAGCTAAAAATGCTCTAAATAAATGTAATTTATATACTACTTTTATAATCCATAATTTAAAATTAACATGATTCTTTACTACATAACCTAGTTTTACAAACTTAGTATAACGCCAAGTTGGAAAGTAATTATCTAGAAATTCACTGTTTTCCTTAACTGCTAAAGCTAAATTACAATTCTTATCATAAGATAATCTAAACATTAGTGAAACTCCTAAATGAAGAAAAGCCATAGCATCTAATAAAGGTAACATTCTTACTCTATTTTCACTATTTTCATAGACTCTTCTTACTTCAACCATAGCTTGATAAGTTGACTCTACTTGCTCCTTCTTAATAGATGTTATAATTGATCCTTGTCTTACCATATAGAAAACTAAGCTTTCATTTACAAATACTACTTTCTTAGCATTTATATAAATAAGAAGTAAAAACATCATATCATCTAAGATTCTTGGAGGATGTTCTAGATCAGCTTGTTCCTTTAATAAGTTAGCTTTATAAATTTTATTCCAAGGTGCCCCATTCATTTCTAGTAATGGTCCTGGATCTTTTAATATATCAATTACCTTATCTTCACTCTTGCACATTTCTCTTGAGAAACGTTTTGAAGTATCCAAATCAATTCGATCAAAACCACAAACAGCTATATCAGCTTTTTCCTTTTTAGCTTTATTATATAGTTTCTCAGCAAAAGTTACATCAACATAATCATCACTATCAACAAAACCAATAAATTCACCTGTTGCTTTCCTAATACCATCTTTTCTACCTCGCCAAACGCCCTCATTTTTCTTATCAATAATAACTATTTTATCTTTATATTTCTTTTGATAGTCTTTTAATATATTTAAACAGTTATCTGGGGAACCATCATTAATACAAATTACTTCAATATCTTCAAGTGTTTGATTAACTAATGAATCAAGACATCTTGGTAAATACTTTTCTACTTTATAACATGGTACTATAATACTTAATTTCTTTTTTGCCATACTGCTATTCTCCTTTAATTTCTCTATATAATTCTAATGCTCTTTTTATAACTGCATCCATATTATAATATTTATACTCTGCTAAACGACCACATAAATGAAAGTTTTTAATATCTTTAACTAGACTATAATATTTTTCATAAAGCTTTTTATTCTCATCATTTAAAATAGCATAATATGGAATATGTTTACTATTATTATAATCATAAGTAAGTGGATATTCTCTTAATATAGTAGTATTATCTTTTACTATTTGATTAGATAAATACTTAAACTCTGTAATTCTTGTAAACTTCTCATCATTAGGATAATTTACAACACTGCTAGGTTGGTAGTAATTTTCTTTATAATCTGTAAACTCTAAATTTAGAGAACGATATGGTAAAGCTCCATATTGATAACTTAATAATTCATCAAGTGCTCCACTATAGATAACCTCACCCTTATATTCTAAACCATCAACATATATTTTATTGTTTTTTATCTCTAATAAATCCTTAGCATCTTTTTGAAGTTCTATATCAATATTTTTATGACTTAACATATTTTCAAATATTTCATTATAACCATTCTTAGGCATAAACTGATATTTATCTTGAAAATATCTATCATCATAACCAAGTATTACTGGTACTCTATTAATTACTGAAGTATCTACTTGTTCAATTGGAATATTCCACTGTTTTGCTGTATAATGAACAAATACTTTATCATAGACATATTCCCCAAACTCTTTAATCACTTCATCTTTACTATCTAATAAATCTAGGATAGAAACTTTTTTAGTATCAGGGTAACTTGCTAATAATTTTTCTTTTATTATATTACTTTTCTCTTCCTCAAATAATATTTCTAAAGATTTAAAATTAAAAGGAATAGGTACATACTTACCATCTATTAATCCAATAACTCTATGTTCATAAAAGTAAAAACCACTAAATCTTTTTAAGTAGTCAAATACTTCTTTATCATTAGTATGAAAGATATGTGGTCCATAAGTATGAACTCTTACCCCATTATCCCTTATACTTTCATGCATATTACCACCTATATGGTTACGCTTATCAATTACTAATACTTTTTTTTCATCTTCAGCAAAGCATCTTGCCATTACACTTCCAGCAAAACCTGCTCCTACTACTATTACATCATATTTCATTTTTTCACCTCTACCTTATCTATATACTTAAATATAACATGATTTTTACTTTTTTTCACTTTATATAATGAATTTTGTAACTCTTTTGGTGTTTTACCATTAAATAAGGAACCATATTTGTCTACAAACTGCTTATCAACTTTAGCAAAATAAACATAATCATAGCCTTCCTTTATTAGTTTTTTCTCCCAATAATCTTTACTGATATTATAAGTAAAATAGTCAGTTTCACTGTATGGTTTACCAAGACTCCATTCCCACAACAGATTTGTTCTAATTGGTGCTATTTGAAATCTTAAAAGATTAAATTCATATCCATCTGTATTCTGATAAATTACATACACTCTTTCACTATCTTTAATTTTTGTTTGTAAAAATTTACCTGTTTGAACTATCTCATCAGAAATGATTACTTGTTTATTAGGAACTGGATTTAAATAACTTATCACATTAGTTGATAAAAATGCTACTAGCATGAAAATGATAATTAAATTTTTATTCTTCTTTTCTATTAAGTAAGCTAGTATAAAAATAAAGCCAGCAATAAAGTAGGTTGACATGTATCTTGAATAACTTGCAAGACGCCTTCCTTCATGTTCTGGTAAGGCAAATAAATAGATACATAACATAAATAAAGCATATATAATAAAGCCAACAGAATATGATAACATGACTGATACTATTCTTCTCTTTTCTTCTTTAGTTTTGGCTTTATTATACTCTATTAACATAATTATTAAGAAAATAACTAACAAACCAATAGCACTTCTAACAAGTCCTTTTGCTATAACACCACTACCATCATCATTTAATGCATTATAAAATGTTGTCGTAATATCTTTTAATTTACCAGTTGGAGCTTTAACATAAGTAATAGATTTTAAATAGTCTTTGATATTTAATGTTTCTATGTTATTAGCATCATGCTGAAAATCAACATGAACTCCATTTTTACTACAATATGCTTTCCATAAACCATAACCACTAAAAGTTACTACTAATAATAATATTAAGTATAGTAGATTTAAGAGTATCTTTTTATCTATCTTTTTCTTTTCTATTATTTTATATACAACTCTCTTTATACCTAGTTGAAGTAAAATAATAGCAGAGAAAATAAGACCAGTATCTTTAATGATAGGTAAACAAAATAAAATTATAGGAAGTAATATTTTCTGTTCCTTACTTTCCTTCAAACTTGCTATATAAATACCAATAAAGAAGAAAACCCCTAAAATAAAATCTATATAGATACTAGCTATAGAAAAACCAAAGACATTCATTAAAATATAAATTATAAAATAACTTACTAGCCCTTTTATAATAATTGATTTAGATTTTTTTATATTTGCTAATATTGGTAGTAAAGCTGAAATTATTAATGAGTTTATCCCAAAATAGGATACACTTTCACTAAAACCTCCATTTAATTTACAGAAAAAATACTCAATTATCCCTACAAACGGTGGATAAGAAATATGATTACCTGTCCAAACTTTATTAGCCCATAGTAAATCATAATGTACCATTGCTTTTAAGTTAGGTCCCCAATGAGCAAATTCATCCCAATTACTATAATGAGTATTAATTAACAAGGCATATAAAATTACTTCTAAAATGACAAAAAAGAAAATTGGTAAGGAAACTAAATCTTTAACTGCCAGTTTTCTTTTTAGAAGTAGATATATTAAATAAAACAAGCTAAAAATTCCAAGTAAAATTATTATATAATATCCTAATTTCATCTGATCTACTAAACCAAATAGAAATAAAATTATTCCTACTGAAGATAACACAATAAGTGGAATATAATAATCATTAATCTTAAATTTAACCTTCACAAAGTATGATAAAGACAAAACTAAAAGTAGACTATAAATTAAATACATATCAACTATTCCTTTCTAACGTTTTATAGAAATCAAAACTATTCCTATAATCACTAATATAATGCCCCCCAAATTAACAAGTGATACATTCTCTTTAAAAATAAAGTAACCCATTATAAGTACTATTACTTGTACAATACCTGTAGTAAGTGGAACAATATAACTTAAGTCATATGTTGCTAGTAGTTTTTGCCATAGTAAGAAACTACTAATATAAAAAAGTAAACCAAGAAAAGTAATGAAGCCTACTTTAAAAGAAATCCCCCCTTTTAATGATAATGATAAGGAATCTCCTCCTAATTTAAAACAATATAGACCACCAGTAGTTAAAAGTATATAAATTGATGTTAATATATATTTCATCATTTATCCTCCACTTCTTTTTTTAATAGTGATAACTCTTGAATTAATAAGGTTGTTTTTTTCTTTTGACCAGCCATCATAACAGTAAGTATTAATGTTAAAAATAGTAGTAAACCAATAAAAATACAAAGTACCATATTAGATAGTAATTCAAATCCTAAAAACTTAGCAAGTGATGCCATCAAGTTAGGAATACAAGATACTATTACTACTACAATAGATGATAATATCCAAACAAGAGCATACTTTACTGGGATTCTACCCTTTCTAAGTAAATGAATAACACTAAATAGAAGGATAAAGGCAAATAACAAAACCGTTAATATTAAACTCTTTGACATATTAATACCTCCTAATTCCAGCAATTATAATTGAAAGACAAACATTTAACATATAGTAAATATTTTTCCATGTATGTATTGATGACTTACCACCAGTTCTCTCTCGCATATTAACTGCTACTTCTTCTATTCTATAATTCTTCTTAGCAAGTTCTACTGTTGTTATTGGTTCCGGATATTCTAAAGGATAGTTATTAGCAAAATAGCTAATTATTTCCTTATTACAAGCTCGAAAGCCACTAGTCGTATCGTAAACCTTTATTCCAGATACTAGTTTTATAAAGAAGGAAATAACTTTAATTCCAGCTCTTCTAGCTCCAGTAGTCTTAAACTTACTAATATTACCTACAAACCTACTTCCTATTACAAAATCAGCTTTTCCTTTGATAATTGGTTCAATTATATTATTAACATAACTAACATCATGTTGACCATCACCATCATACTGAATAGCTATATCATAATTATTGTAATAAGCATACTTATAACCAGTCTGTACTGCTCCACCTATTCCTAAATTGTGTATTAAATCAACATGATTAATATTATTTTTATCAAGGATAATACTTGTTTTATCACGACTACCATCATTTATTACTACATAATCATACTTTCTTTTACCTTTTTTGTTAAACTCGTCTATTTCTCTACAAGTCTTTAAAATATTTTCTTCTTCGTTATAAGCTGGAATAATTAATAATATTCTTTCTTTCATATCTACTACTCTCCTATACAATTAACTTTATATATATAAATATTATCTTTATGATATTTAGAAGTAAAAGTTACATTACTATTATTGTATTCATCCAATGATTTTAATGAAGTTGCATAATTAACTTTTAACTTGCATAAATCTTCTGGAGTTATTTTTAATTTAAAGTGATCAGATGATATAAGTTCAAATTTAGTATTATTATTATCTAGTTCCATATCAATATGGGCATATCTATTATAAACTTTATTATATTTTTTTTCCTTATCTATCTTTTTCCATAAATTAATATTAGGATATAAATTTGTACTATTTAATACTTTAAGTCCTTGTGTTCCTAAATAATTAGCAATAAGAAACGAATCAAGTGATACCCAATTAGCATCTTCAGTTTTATATTTCTTTAATTCTTTTGAAATAGGCTTTTTATAAACTCCTGAAAACCCTTTCATTAAAGGATTAACTGATACAGTTGAAAATACAGTTACCAAAGCTACAACTACTAAGAGAATAACTGTTGTCTTTTTATTCTTTATTACCCATAATATACTAATCAATGTTAAAATAACAAAAGAAACTATTACTTTATTAATAGATAAATAATTATTTGGTAACATATATTTAGCAATGATACAACTAAATAAACTACTAACTATAGCAACTATAGTAAAGGAAATCTTTTCTTTTTTAGTATTAAGTTTTATTTTACCATACAACAAAGCCATTAGAATAACACACAAATAAGAGATAATAACGGTAAGTCTTTCTACAGGAGTCATATATAGTAAGGTTATTTTTGCTAATATTTTAGGAAAAGAAACAAATGAAAATAATAGATAAATAACTATTAAAGAAAATATAGAAATAATCAAAATTTCATTCTTTAAATTTTTCCTATTTTTAAAGATATAGTATGCACCAATAATTATTGAAAAAGGAAACATTGAATAAAATGTACTATATTCACAAGGATTACCTACATCAAAATATGGAAAATAAATTGATGCCGAATAAGTTAAAAAGTTTTCAAAGGACTTACCTCCTACAATAAATCTAGCCCCTGGATATACTGTTGACATTAATTGTTTAAATGTGTCTTTACTTAGGAAAAAGAAATAAGCAAACAATAATATTATGCCACCAATTGTAATAAAAAGTGGCCATAGTTTCTTTATTTTATATTTATGCTTATCCTTAAAAGTAATAAAGAAATAAACAGCAAGTATTAGATAAAAATAACTAAGTGGAACCAACCAAGCTGGATATAGTGTTACTACGTAGCTAAAGAATGCTGGTATGAGTAGTAAAGAATAGAATACCTTCTTTTTTAATGAATCTGTTTTCAAAAAATTATAGAAAAGAATAATACACAAACCACCACTAATTAACATTTCTACTAATTGTGCTGAATACCACCAAAATACAGGTGCAGAAAATGTTATTAACATAGTTCCAAGTAAAGATGCCTTTTTATTTTTCCTAGTAATAATCATAAGTAATTCAAAGCTTACTAAAAACAAAGCAATTAATCTTCCATACCAATAAATAGACATACCATAGTCACGACCAAAGAACAAGTATCCTAGTAAAAACGGTTTACCAATGCATAAAATATTTTTAACTGGAACAGGAATAGTAGCAAAAACGTCAGTTGCAGTTCCACGCATAACCGGATTAAAATAATTATAACCAGTCGTTGTTTGAGATAAAACATAAGAAGAGTTAACTAACCATTCATCACTTCTAATAGCCCTAGCATCTCCAATTAATGGAGTAAAAGAATTAACTTTATAATTTGGTTCAATATAGTTTTCCCACATACCATAACTACTTCCATTAAATTTACCTAATACTAATATTAGAAAAAGTAAGAAAGCGACTAAATATCTTTTCTTATATAAAAAATTATATATATCTTTTATCCGAAACATAAAGTGAGAAGATATAAAGAAAAAGAAAATAAAAAGTAGTAAAAAGAGGAAAAAGTCTGTTTTAAATATTGTTACTATATTTATATTATCATTTACAATATAAACTGATCCTAGGTAAGCTAGTAATAATTGTAAAATAATTATATATATTCTCTCTATTTGTTCTTTTTTCATATTTAACACCTATTGTTTCTTTTTCTTATCAGCTTTATCAAGCATAAACCAACCTTTTTTACTAAAATTAGGATTATAAAATCTGTCTTCTGTCAACTTACTCTTCCATTTATCATACATATATTTTTCTTCTAATTGAAATCTTTTATACTTTTCACTAGTTGTATCTAATCCTCTAGATTTTGATTCATAATGTAATAACTCTACATTTGGCAAGAATACATTATAATAACCCTTTTCCAAAAGTTTAATATTAAAATCTATATCATTATAAGCAACTTTTAAATTTTCTTCCAAGCCACCTACTTCTAAAAACTTTGTTTTTTTAATCATTAGGCAAGCTGCTGTACAAGCACTATAGTTATAAGGTACTCTTAATCTACCATACATTCCAAAGTCATCACGTGTTGCACCAATATAAGCATGAGAAGCTACTCCACCTAAGCCTAAAATAACTCCACCGTGTTGAACAGTTTCATCTGGATATAATAGTTTTGGTCCTACTGCCCCAATGTGTTTTTGCATAGCATAACCTACCATTATTTTTAACCAATCTCCAGTAATAACTTCCGTATCATTGTTTAATAATACAATATACTCACCTGTTGCTTTTTCAACAGCTATATTATTTATTCTAGAATAGTTAAACTCCATAATACAATCAACTACTTTAAAATTTTTATATTTCTTCTTATATTCATCAAAGAAATCCAATGTCTTTTTCTCTTTACTATCATTATTAGCAATTATTATTTCATAATTTTTATAATTAGTTTTTTCATAAATGGAATCAATACAAGTTTTTAATATATCTACATAATCTCTTGTTGGAATAATAATAGAAATTTTAGGTTCTTTTTCATAAGTATAATATACTCTATAATAAGTACTAAGTTCATCCTTTTCAACTGTTCCCTTAATGTTTCTCCTAGCAAGAGCATTTTCAATGGCAAGTTTACCCTTATCAGTAGCATAACTCTTATTACTAATTGTCATAGAAGTAGATCCTTCTATCATTCGCCAATGATATAATATTTCTGGTATATGATAAATTTTATTTGTCTTTTCTGTAACTTTTAAAAGTAAATCATGATCTTGAGCACCTTCTAAACCAACAGTAAAACCTCCAACTTCTTCTACTATTTTACGTCTTAATACTACAAGATGACAAATATAATTTAAACTTAATAAAGTATCAGGAGAAAAATCAGGTTTAAAGTTTGGATCACAATAAAGACCTTTAGGATTTAATTTATCCTCATCGCTATATATCAAATCTAAATTTTTATTTTTATTTAATACACTTACAACTTTATATAAAGCATCTGGTGTTAACAAATCATCATCATCCATTAAAGCTACAAAATCACCAGTAGCCATTTTTAAAGCATCATTAGTTGTCTTAGATATATGTCCATTTTCACTTCTATATTTTACTTTAATTCTTTTATCCTTATTTTTATATTCAGTAAGCGTACTTTTAGTTTCTTCAAGTGTTGAATGATCATCAACTAAACATACTTCATAGTTAGCATAAGTTTGACTGAGTATGGAATCAAGACAAGCAGCCAAATAGCGTCTTTCAATATTATATACGGGAATTAAAATAGAAATCTTAGGTTGATATTTTAATTCTTTATATTCAGTTTCTTTAGTGTTTTCTCTCAACCACTTATTATACTCAGAAACATAAAAGGGATTATAAAATCTATCAGTAGTACCATTAATACGGCATTTAAAGTCTTTAAAGTACTTTTTCCACATACTAGGTGGTACTAGAAAGTGATATTCTCTCCATAAAAATTTAATTCCTTTATATAAAACATGCATTATTAGTTTAAATTTGGCAACAAATCTTCTAATAATTTCTAGTAGTTTCTCCTTTAGTCTTAGAATTAATTTATTTTCAATTGAAACAATTAGTATATTCTTTTTACCTCTTATGGCATACACTTCTATCATTTTACTATCTTTTTCGACATTAATGTTAAACACAAATGTTTCACTATCTATAGAAAAAATATCATATTTAGTATCTTTTCCATCTACAGTTACTTTAAAATCATAGTTAGTTGAATCACCCTTAATTTTCAAAATTACTTGGGGCTTGTTGATTCCGCAAACTTTTTGTTCTTCTACTACAAACAACTCTTTTTTCTTCATGATTAAATCTCCTCTGCAAATCCTTTTTCTAGTTTTCTAAATATAGCAAGTCCTATTCCAAAAATTATTGTTGTCACAATAATAATATATACTATTCCTAAACCATTAGGCATTTTATGATATAAAAATATATTTCGATAAGCATCTATCAATTGTGACATTGGATTGATATATAAAACCCAACGAATTGCTTTAGGAAACATAGTAGCTGGGTATAAAATTGGAGTAGCATAAAATAACATATTCAAAAAGAACTGAATAATATACTCTGTATCTTTTATATAAATATTAATTGCACTCAAAGCAAATACTATTCCAAGTGTTAAAAAGAACTGAATAAGTGCAATAAATGGTAATAACAATAAATGAAAACTTAAACCTACTCCACTAAATATACAAAAAATCAAAATAATAATACAGCTTATGAAAAAGTTAACCAATCCACTACTTACAACTGATATAGGTAAGATTTCTCTTGGAAAATAAACCTTCTTAATAATACCAGCATTCATTCTTACTGTAATCATCCCTTGATTAATAGCTGTCGTAAAATAATTCCATGGAATAATAGCAGTAATCAAATAGACAAGATAATTGTCTGTTTTAACACGCATAATATATGGAAATACTATGGCATACACTAAAACCATTAATAAAGGATTTACAAATGACCAAAGTATTCCCAAAATTGAACCTTTATATTTCCCTCTAATTTCCTTCTTAACATTACTCTTTAGTAACTCACGATAATTATATAGATTATTAATTAATTGCATATTGTACCTCACTCACATTCTTTCAAATAATGATCAATTACCTTAGTAACATTTCCATCTTCTCTTATATGACCATCATGTATCCAAACAGCCCTAGTACATAACTTTTTCAAAGCATCCAAACTATGACTGACAATAACAATTGTCCTATCACTTTCTTTTAATTCATTTAACTTTTGATAGCATTTTTCCTGAAAATGTTGATCACCAACTGCTAGTATTTCATCAATTAATAATATATCAGCATTAACATTAATAGCTACAGAAAAAGCAAGACGCATATACATCCCAGATGAATAGGTTCTTATTGGATTATCAATAAATTCTTCTAGTTCTGAAAAAGCAATAATATCATCTACTTTAGCATCTATTTCTTCTTTAGTTAAACCAAATATAGCAGCATTAAAATATATATTTTCTCTGCCCGTAAAATCATCATGAAAGCCAGCTCCTAATTCCAATAATGATGTAAGTTTGCCTACAGTTGTTATTTTACCAGTAGTTGGGTAAATAATTTTAGTCATTAATTTTAATAATGTACTTTTTCCACTGCCGTTAACTCCTATAAGAGCAACTGTTTCACCTTTCTTGATTGTTAAATTAATATCTTCTAATACTGTTCTATGTTCAACATTATTTTTCTTAAAAAACACAATTCTTTCCTTTAAAGTATTTGGTTTATCAGAATATATTTTAAATTTTTTAGTCACATTTTCAATTTTTATTGAATAATTTTTTTTCTTCTCCATAATAGATTAGGAATAATTCCTCCCTCACTTTCTTTATTATTATAACATTTAATATCATTTATAAACAATTTTATTCATAAAGAATATCTAAGTCAACACTACCTATAATTCCAGAGACACTTCCCTTATTACTATACTGCCAGTATTTATATGCACCAGCATAATCACTTTTATCATTGTAATCATAAGTCCAATGAGCTAACCAAATATCACAATTACCAATTTGCTTCATATCAACTTTATTATAAAGAAAATCTTTATTAATATAAATAACAGATGAAAAGCCATACTTCTCTATAGTTTCAACAAAACCTCTGATAGCAGCAGTTCTTGAAGAAGTAGAAATATTATCAGCCCTTCCATTATGCGATGGCTCAGTAGAATACTCAACATCAAGAGCAATCGGTAATTTTAAGTTAGATGAAACAACAGGATTTAGAGCTAAAATTTCTCGAACATAATTAGCTTCTGCTTGTCCTTCTTCATAAGAAGTTGCTTGACTAAAGAAGTAAACGCCCGTATTAATACCATTATTAATAGAAGAAGTAGCATTACTAACAAATTTAGTATCAGTAACCATCTTACCAGTAGGAGCATAGCCTCTAAAACCAAGTCTTACAAAAGCAAAATCAACCATGCCACTATACTTTACTGAAGTCCAATCTATATTACCATTATATTGAGAAACATCAATCCCTAGTTTCATTTTATCATATATATAAACTTTCTTGTTATATGTTTTAATAATTTCATCAACTGAATTATATAAATTTATGGTAATAGTATGATAACCAGTTGTTAATAGCTTACTAGATATTGTTGTTTGAAAACCAGGAGTTTTATTAGTTTCTCTTCCACCATACGCTGTTATTATATCTAAAACATCTTCCCTATTAGTTCTTATAACATCAGTTATTTCATTATCATCATAAAAGACTTTTACTTTACTATTAACATCTTCACTCATTACCCAGCCTCTAACAAAAACATCATTATCTTTATTTAATGAGCCACTACTAGGAAAATCAAGAGTAATAATTCCATCATATTTTTTTATATTAAACTTTCTTGTTGCCTCAAAAATTATCTCATTAAGGTGACTTGTTCGCAGTTTAATTTTTAATAAATGCGTCCCATCAGCTAAATTACTGGTATCAATATTTGCTTTAAATGAATTATCTATCATAGATAAAGTAGGACTAACTTTATTATTATCAATATAAAACTCCATTTCACTATTTAAAGCAGTAGTATTTACCTTACCTGTTATAGTCATAGATAATTTTGATGTATCACCATCATTTGGAGTTAAAATATCTAAATTAGTCTCATACTTTTTTAAAAGTATTTCTCTTTTAGTTTCATTAGCTACTGTTCCATGACAATCTAATGCCCTTATTGTTATAGTATGTTTACCATCATATAGATTACTTAAATCAAGTTTAGTTAAAAAACCAGGTAATTCGTTTTCTTCCTTATCACCATATCCTTTAATTGCTTTTAAAACATCATCTCTTGCTACTCTCTCTATTGAAGAGTCAACTTTTTCACCATCTACCAATATCTCTAAGTTTGTCCTTTTATCTTCACTCATCATCCAACCATTTAGATAAACAGCACTTGATACAGTTTGATTATTACTAGGAAAATCTAAATTAACAATAGTTTTTGGTTTTATTATCTTAAATTTCTTTGAAGAAGTAGCAATAACTTCATCATTTCTATTATAATATAGAGTTTTTAACACATGTATACCATATGAATATGGTGATAAATCAATAACAGTTGTAAAACCAGGATTAGTGTTAATAGCACCTCCATAACCATTAATGCTATTAACTACATCATCTCTTGCATATCTTAAAACATCTGCTGTTACTTCTACCCCATCAATAAAGAATTTTAATTTTCCTTTTTGATCATCACTCATTACCCATCCTTGAACAAACAAACTGGAATATTCATTTCTATCTTGAACAGGAAAATCGACATTTAAAAAGGAAATATATTTTTTTATCTTTATATTTATATTTTTCTCTTCTACAATTTTATCTTTATTAACTACTTTTATACTTAGCGTATGCTTACCATCTTCTACATTTTCTGTATTGACAAGTGTTGTAAACCCAGGATTAGTATTATTTTCTCCATAATTCTTGACTGCTGATATAACATCGCTTCTTAAATATCTTGAAACAGGAATATCTAATTTCTTATTATCCAAAAAGACTTGTACATCAAAATCATCTAATTCACTCATTACCCAGCCTTGAACAAAAATATTATCTTTATTTGTACTATCATACTTTGGAAAATCCACATTTAATAATGTTGCTGGAGCTTTGATAATAAATTCTCTTTGCTCACTTGCTAGTAATTTATTATTAGAGTCTAATGCTTCTATTTTAAGAGAATGCTTTCCATAATCGTAATTACTAATATCTATAAAACTTTGAAAACCAGGTGTTTTATTCCTATCACCACCATAACCAGTAACAGCTGCTAAAACATCTTCTCTTTC
>JABLTM010049067.1_pt1 | contig 34019 bp, 23 predicted proteins | sample 7160121 | NCBI WGS metagenome assembly JABLTM01 (sample SAMN14651224, study PRJNA627086) | human gut metagenome | isolation source: feces | host: Homo sapiens
CCTTTTATGTTCTTTCTTATCATACATTACTTTGAAAGACCTGCTCCAAGTGTCCGGCTCGTGAAATCCATTCACCTTCGGGCTTTGCTGTAAATATTGGCTTATCCATGAACAGTAACACCAAGAGTTATTTATCTTCAGTGCGCAATCTGAAACAGGGAATAAAATTGTCCTTTTTGCTGCATAAGCGTATCGAAATTTCCCTGCTCGCAGATTGTTCCATTCTTCATGACAAGGATTTTATCATAGCGGCGAAGAATCGCTTCCTCTAGGCGATGCGTTACGACGATTCTTGTCATTCCAACCAGATTCAGTATAGAAAAGCTGACTGCTCTTGCAGTGGCGGCATCAAGTGCGGCAGTTGCCTCGTCAACCAGAAGTATTGGTGATTTTCTAAGAAGCGCTCTTGCAATGCTGATTCGCTGACGCTCACCGCCTGACAGATTCGCGCCATTTTCGCCGCAGACAAATTCTTCGCCGTGCTTTTCGATAAACTCCGACAAGCCGGAGCGCTCCAATGCTAATGTGACTTCTTTATCTGGAAATTCATGAAACATAGTGACATTGTTTCTTATGGTATCATTAAAAACAAAGACATTTTGCTGCACTGATGTCATCAGCTGATAGAGCGATTCGCTTTCAATATTTTTAATTGAAACACCATCTATGCAAATCTCGCCCTGATAGTTACTGCTGCTTCCCATCAGAAGATTCAAAAGCGTCGATTTTCCACTTCCTGATCCTCCTACAATTGCATAGCTCTTTCCTGCGTCAAACTGAACATCCAGATCTTTTAACACAGGACTCTCTGGCTCATATCCATACGTCAGATCCTTCACTTCGATCTTTTCTGAAAAACCATTAAGCTTTTCTCTTCCTTCTTCGCGCACGTTCTCTGATAATGCATCTGACAATTTCTCCATCAGTGCAATTGCAGCCTTTCTGTTTGACCACAGAAGCGGAACCTGACTAATTGGGTTTAAAACATAATTCATCAGCTGGACAAATACGATTACAACACCAGCTGTTACTCCTTTGCCGCTAATTGCAAGCCATGCACCTGCCAGAAAAATTCCCATCTGGGCAATGATTCCCGCATCATTTGCCAGAAGTGATATCAGCTGCTCGGTACGTCGCTTATTTTTCTTTGCCTCCTCTGCCTGCTCATTTCGCTGTGAAAATAAACGACTTGCCTGTGTCTCTGCACGAAAGCTTTTGATGACTGGAAAGCCTGACAGAAGCTCATTCACAATTGAAACAAAACGCTCATTTTTTTTAGAAATTTCCTTTTCCTGCTCTGTCAGGCGATTTCCTGCCGTCATGGAGACGGCCACCGGCAGAAATGACAAAGCAACTGCAAGAACTAACATCACCGGACTATAATAAAGCATCATGATCAATGCACCCAAAAAACAAAAGAGAAGCTCAATCAGGGTGAAAGTTGCGGCTAAATAGTTGTTCTCGATTGAGGTGCAGTCATTTGTCAGCGCGGAAACGTAAAGTGCGGTGCCTTCTTTTGAAAAAGAGCGCAAACTTTTCTGTGTCAGCCGCGAAAATGCATAATCGCGGTACTGCTGCATGGCTCGTTGTAAAAATCTTGGATATACTGCTCTATACATTACATTGGCTATTGTGTAAATAACAACGACAATAATGACAATCCATGCACTGCGCACAAGGGCCTGCATATCCTGATTTGCTGTGCAGTCCATGATCTGCTGAATCAGCCATGAGATCATCAGATTTAGTGAGCTCATAGCAATCGTTAAGATGATGGTTACGATGAAATTTATTCTATTTTTATAGTATAATTGGTGTATAAATTCCCTGTTTTTCTTTTTGTTTTGCTTTGTTTTCATTTTATTTTTCTCCCACTACCTGATTTTTGACAATTCAATTTCTGCCATTTGCTTTTGAACTATTCATTTTTTTCATTCGTTTCCTGACTGGTACAAGTTAATGCGCTCATTATCATCCTTGCGCTCATTCCACGATGCAAACGGATTTTTGCTTCCAATTGGTGCCGAAAAGGCAGATTGTTTTCTCATATTGACTGCCAATCTTGCCTCATTTTCTGTATACATAAGCATACTTGCAAAGGTGAGAAATGCCACCCACTCGGCACTGTTTTCATACGAATAAATGTGCATTTTTCCATTTGTATCGGTAATCTCAAGATTACGAATCAGATGATACTTGCACAACTCATCGAGTACAGCAATGACTTCTGGCTCTGGGGCATTTAATTCCTTTGCTAAGAGACGCCCTGTGACATTTTCGTTTGGCTTTTTCGCATACAACGCCACTATCACCTCCAGGCAATATGGCTTAACGAGTAAGGAAAACAGTCTGCGCAGCGAATCGGCATCCTTGATTACCGACTCAAACCCGTTCTCTGGCTGTGAGAGCAAAAATATGTAGTCGAGGTTGTTAAAACCATAGCTCATATAGCCGCTGTCCGTCTCAATATAAAGACCACTGGTGGAAATACTAGCATCCGAGTCCTCTGTTGTGCTGTATGCCTTCTTTTTATGCTCATTGTGCTCGTCATGATCATTATTTTGGCTTTGCACATCTTGACTTTGTGTCGTTTTTCTCTGGTTCTTTTGAGTTGCCGCATCAAGAATATTGGACACAGCAACGCTGTCTATATTTGAATCCTCGCACCGAAGCACCGCCTTTTGGATGTTCCACATCAGATCACACGCCGCCTTCATGCGGTCTTTTTTCGGATAGCTATACAAGGTGCGGTCAAACAGCTCCTTTATATCCGTCTGTGCCACTGGTGTTCTTCCAAACAACTCATCCACTGATACATGAAGCGTATCAGCAATCGCTGGAAGAAGCTCAATGTCCGGCGCGCCACCGCACTCCCATCGCGATACTGCCTGCGTGGTTACGCCCACGGCGCGCCCAAGCTCCTCCTGTTTTAAGCCTGCCTGCTTGCGAAGCTGTCCAATTCGCTCCCCGATTTTTGTATATGGACTACTCGTATATGGATTCTTCTCAGTTCCATTTCGGACTCCATTGCTGTTGCTCATCCTATTCTCCTCCTCTGCGTCTTTCCTTTCTTGTCTCAACGGATGGTTGTATTATAGCTTACGCAATACTTGAATTCAATGCAGGTGTTTTTGTCAAAAATCAAGTGGTAGTTGAATCACTACAGTTCATATTCAATACTTAAATTAGCGGCGGAAAAGCATCCCGTGGACGATAACTTAGCAATCGCGTACCTTGATATCACCAGATATGGTAGATGCCTTTAACTTACTGTCAGGCTCACCAAAGCGCTCCTGCACTTTTTTCTTTCCCTTACTGTTAATTCCTCCGCAAACAGCAGAAACATCACCACTCGTACTGGAAAGCGCTATTTCGAGTCCAATTTCTCCAATGTAGCGAACGTTTACATCACCGCTGGTACTCGAAACTACAGCATCTACCTGATTTCCAATCGTCACTTTACAATCACCACTGGTACTCTTTGCTCTGCACTGCGCGCTCTTATCAAATTCGACCTTCAAGTCTCCGCTTATACTCACAACGTCCATCTTGTCTGCCTTGCATGTGATCACATTCACATCGCCGCTGATGCTTGATGCAAAAAGTTCATCTGCCTGACAATCTTCCACTCCTACGTCACCGCTTCCAGTATGTATCAATAAAGTCTTTGCGCTGCTGTTATTTGTTTTGATATCACCGCTCTTTGAATTAAGTTCACACTGCTTTGTATTAAGTTGATCCACAGAAATATCACCACTCACTGCGTCTGCTAGAAAACGTTCACTAGATATGTCATTTGCGACGATATCGCCACTTATACTCTTTACCTTAATTTTTTCAAACTGCTCTGGCACTGCAACATGAATAACAATTCCTGCTGAATATTTCCCCACCTTAAGGCCAAATAAGCGTGAGGCAGCATAAGAAACACTTATCCCTGCTTTCTTTTCCTGCTGAATCGAAAGTGTTCCAACAGACGCACTGACACGAAGCGTCTCTTTTAATGCTTCAATATCATCTGCAAGCCCACCAGTTACAGACAGCTCTACATCATTTGTACTGCTCTTTTTGATTTCAATATCGGCATCTGTGAGCTGAGCATTGACACGCTGAATGCCCGGATAAAAACAGTTATAAATATCGGAATTACCCACTGTGTCCGAATTTGAATTGACATTTATTGTCATAGCAGCCGGATTTTCATCTAAAAATGCCTGACGGATTTCCTCAACATTTCCAAGCTCTTCACAAATCTCCTCTTCACTCTTTCCGTTTTCCATACCTTCATTAAAATGATTCTCATAATCACCGAGAATATCCGTCAACAATTCCTCATCCATCCCTGCAAATGCATTGCGCAGCTGTGCAAAAAATTCGTCTTTTTTCATAACATTTTCCACCTTTCTTCATACTCAGCATCGTATATTAACTCGGCTGCTATTTTTTATTCACTTGCTTTCTTTGCTCACTATCAGCCGCTCAACTGCTGCCGTGAAATCAAACCATTCTTTCTTTAACTGTTCCTGATAGGCCCAGCCCTTCACCGTTAGGTGATAATACTTTCTAGCTGGTCCTTCCCCTGCCTCGACAAGATATGTCTCCACATATTCCTCATCCCTCAACCTCTTTAAGATCAGATACAGCGTACCTGCCGCCAACTTCATCTCCTTTGAAATGTTTTCAGTAAGCTCGTAGCCGTACTGGTCACGAAGTGCCAGCTGCGACAGCACGCACAACTCAAGCGCTCCTTTTTTAAACTGAGCATTCATGCTCGCACCTCCTTCTTTTTTCCTGTTAGCTGCATCATATCACATACTATTCTATATTGCAATATAGTATATAAAAAAACTTAGTGTTTTTTTGACAGCAAAAAGCCCACTTCTAAAACGAAGCGGGCTGCTATTATTTCTTATCTCTCACCAGAAATCTCCATTTTCTCATCACTCCCATTGAAAAACAGTAAAAACTTAAGTAAAATAAAATGTAACTAGCAAAACGAAAGGCACCTGACAACTATGATACGAATTGCAATTTGTGATAATGATACAGCCGCTTCTGATAGGCTGGCTGCTTATATAAAAACATTGGCAGCATCCCATAAAGCTAACTGCCAAATTCGCTGTTTCTCAAAAGGAACGCCTCTGCTCTATGAAATCGAAGATAATATTCAGTTTGATCTATTTTTTCTTGAGACACAGCTTCCTGATATGGATGGTTTTTTACTCGCCAAAAAGATAAAAGAGCATCAGTCTGACTGTCTTTTTCTTTTTGTATCCAATCAGACTAATGCGGTTTTCGATGCTTTTCAACTGCCTGCGTTTCGTTTTTTGCCAAAAGCACATCTCCAAGAACGGCTAGAAGAAGCATTCTTATCAGCGATTTCACAAATAAAAACGATTCATTCACAATATTATGTCATACAATCTGGTACTGCACTGGAACGTGTACCGCTTCATCGTATTATATACATTGTTCGTGAGGGGAATTATTGCATTTTTCAAGATGAAACTGGTACGCAATATCGCATCCGCAGTTCCTTGAAAAGTGTATATAAGAATCTTCCTGCTGATAAATTTATCTATATCAATCAAATCATATGCAATGTCTCTCATATTGAAAAGATTGAAGGAGATACCGTTTTTCTGTCAGATGGATCACGAATCAATGCTGCAAAAGGCTCTGTACGAAAAATCAAGAATACTCTGCTTCGCTTCTGGACCGATGCAAGTCTTTTGATATTTGTTTTTTTATTTGCAAAGCAGTTCTATCAGATGTTCAAAAACAGCTCTAATTTGAGCAATGCAAACAGTTCTTGTGCAGCACTAACGGCAGGCTTACCTTCATCTTTTTATCTTGATATAATTTTGTTAATCTGCTTTTTTGTATGCTTTCTGATCAGTCTGTTTGTGCGTATTCGTCTTCGCCGTATTCAGTCTCACGCAAAGAAGTAATGTTGGGTGCCAAAAGCAGATCATACTGTTCTTCACTGATCTGATAAGTTTCAAAGCCAATCTGAACCAGATAGCCATCACTAACAATACTCCTCTGCTCATCATCATTTTGTTTGGCATCTCTCTTTGGATATGCTCCCTTTATCTGAACTGGGCATATCCAATTGACAAGAAACAATAATGAACCATATGTAGTCTCATAGTCGGCTGCGTTCACCTTTTTACCTTGATGCATCACTTCTTTTGCTGAATCTTTCAGCAAACTTCTCATCTCCTTATCTCTAACAGCTACAAATTTTTTGCCAGACTGAGACTGTACTGACAACCATACTAGTCCCTGCTGTCCCGATACAAATAGTGTACCAGCTATAATTACAATACACACAAGCACTGCTGCAATTACTGCCACTACCTTCTTAATTCTCATGACTTCTCTTCCTCCATTTCCTAATCTTTATTGATCTTCTGTCTACAATTGGATATCCTGTTCATATCATAGCAAATTAAAATAAGATTTTACGAAATTGGGAAGAAAATGGAAATATTAGGTGGGAAAAGAACCAAACTTTTCCCCAATAAACAAACAGCCCACGGTTTTCACCGTGGGCTTATGTCAATTCATTACTTCATCACCATTTCTTCGTCACTCGGCAGTTCCTTTGCTAACTTTGATGGTTTTTCCAGATACCAGTATGCAACTGATGTGTAATCATCGTAGCGTGGTCCTGTCCATCCAAGGTTGTCGATTGTCATTTTGAAATTCTTAGAGAAATACACTGGATCCTTCTCATGGAAGCGATACAGCAAGAAACGCTGCTGTCCGTTATAAAATTCGCGATTGTCACCCATGATAGCAAAAAGTCCTGTATACATTCCACTAAATGTCTGATAACGATTCAAAATGATATCATTTCCAAAGCCGTAGGAACCGCAGAAATAGTCTTCTGTTCCAGTATAATTCATGCTTGGATACTGATCATCGTCGATATACATCTTTGCTTCGCCCTCTACCCAACAAGTATTATTTCCATTCATACCTGTTGCGAGTGTCAAACCTGCAAAACAGCCTCTGCCTTCAATTCCATCAATAATCGTATATGCGCGTCCCTTCGTAACTGGATGCTCCTGACGATATGCAGCATGGAAATAGCCTGCATCCTGAGGAATCTCGCCGTACCAGCCTGAGATCATATAGTACAGCGTTTCTTCCTTCTTGCCGCGGTTCTCCATAGTGATGCGGCAGTGCTTTGCAAATGGCATCTCCCAGTAGCTGTTAAAGCCACGTCCTGGTGCCGTGAGAATTTTCGCTGAATTTAAAACAATGTAGTTGCCGTCGCGATCCTTGAAATTTTCATCATATGCACATCCAAAAAATGCAGAAATCGGTGCTTCAACAGACGGAAACTCCTCATTCTCCCAGTAAATACGCATAACAAAGCTATGGCCAACATATCCGGTAAACCAAATGTGTGTAATCATGCCAGGACCATCTGTATCACACAGTGTAACAGTCTCTCCCGGAGCAATCTGAATACACGGACTTAATTTCTCACAGTCCTTACCCTTTGTACCACCATTTTTTTGTCCAGTCGGGTTTTCAGCTGAAAAGCCAAAGCTTTGGCGATTCTTAATTCTGTATAATTTCATAAATTTTGCATCCTCGCTTTCTGATTATTGTTTTTTGATTATTATTTTTTCATTACTGCTTCAATCTCTGCACGGTCTGGCATTACGCGAAGTGCACCTTTTCTCGTTGTGATTCTTGCTGCTGCTGCATTTGCAAATGTCAGCATCTCTGTCAGATCAGCCTCTGTAAGATCCTTCAATCCATGCTCACAAATATAGTGCAGTACACAGCCGCAGAAAGTATCACCTGCACCTGTTGTCTCAATGGTATTTTTCTGCAAAAATGGCTTTACTTCTACAATCTTATCTTCATAATAGGCACGGCTTCCTTCCTTACCCATAGATACAAGAATAAGCGGAATATTGTAGCGCTCACGAATCCAGTTTACACCATCGGTATAATCTTCTTTTCCGGTAAGCCACTGGATCTCGTTGTCAGAGATTTTTAAAATATGACAATGACCAAGACCATAAAGCACCTGCTCTTTTGCATCATCTAAAGACTTCCACAGCGGCGGACGAAGATTCGGATCAAAGGAAATAAGCGCATTTGCTTCTTCTGCAATAGAGATTGCCTTTTTTGTTGCAGCACGTACACCATCATGCGTCATGGACAATGTTCCAAAATGGAAGATTTTAGAGTTCTTGATCAGCTCTGTAGGAATCTCATCTTCCTTTAACATCATATCTGCACCCGGATTGCGGTAGAAAGAAAAGTCGCGATCACCGTCTGGATATGTGTGAACCATCGCCAGTGTTGTGTGAATTTCAGGATCGCTTAAAAGTCCAGTTGAATCAATGCCTACTTCTGTGATGGCTTCTCTTAACTGCTTTCCAAAGAAGTCATCTCCTACTTTTCCAATAAATGCGGTTTTGTGTCCAAGCTTTGTCAGCATCGCAAGTACATTACATGGTGCACCGCCTGGATTAGCCTCAAAAAGTGGATTTCCCTGTGCACTTGTTCCATTTTCTGTAAAATCAATCAAAAGCTCGCCAAGTGCTGTTACATCATATGTTTTCTCACTCATATCCGTTTCCATGCCTTTCTATTATTCGATATCGTACTTTACAATATCCATGTATACTGTTCCATCTGCCACAAATGAGATTTCCTTTGCCGCAGTATCTGTCGTAAATGTTACACTCATCACTTGCTCACCATCGTTTGCAAAAACCTCTGCACTAAAACGGTCAATCACAACACGAAGCTTAAGCTTACCGCCGTTATCTTTTACCTTGCAGGAACGCTTGTGAACCATCGCAATTCTAGAATCAGAGTAGCTTCTGTCAAGCTCAAGCTCAGACTCGTGCGTACGATAGCGAAGTGCTGTGTAATGCTTGTCATCCTGTGCAAATCTCATTTCAAACATATAGTAACTATCGTCCTTGCTTTTTGGTGCAATCGTAAGTTCAACATCAGCCACACGACCTTCAATGCCTTCAAGCTTTACTGCCTCTAAACCTGCTACACACACACCATTGTGTGAAACTGGATTTTTGCGGCATGCATCAAATTCCTTTGTCGGACGCTGAATCAGCTTGCCATCAACAATTGACAGCTCTCTTGGCAGTGCCATCTGACCAAACCATGGCTCAGTCTCTGCATGCTGGTTAACAAATGCCCAGTTTTGCATCCATCCAATCATGACTCTTCTGCCATCTGGTGTCTGTGTAGACTGCGGTGCATAAAAATCAACACCATAATCAACAGTCTGTGCATGCTCACATGTAAAGGTTCCTGTCTCATCGTCGTAGGTTCCGATCTGGCATACAACACCGTGACCATTTGGATATTCAAGTCCTTCTGCCTCCATCTCCATCGGACTTACAATCAAAACTGCCTTTCCATCCAACTCAAACAGATCCGGACACTCCCACATCTTTCCAAACTTTCCATTATTCTGTGCTAAAATGCTCTTAAAGTTCCATGAGAAGCCATCCTTGCTTTCAAACAAAACTGCACGTCCATCTCCCTTGTTATCACAGTTTACCATCACACAGCGATAGCTTCCGTCTGCTGCCTTCCATACCTTCGGATCTCTAAAATCAAATCTGTTCGAATCACTCGGCAGCTGTTTTGCTGTCATAACAGGATTATTTTCGCACTTTTCATAATTTACGCCATCACCAACTGCCACGCACTGCTGCTGTACATCGTGCATTGTTCCATCTGGCTGTTTTTCAGATAATACACCAGTATACACAAGAAGCTGACGTCCATCAGAAAGATCAATCGCACTTCCTGAGAAGCAGCCGCCGCCGTTTTCATACGGTTCATCTGGTGCAAGTGCTGCAGGAAGATAATTCCAGTGCAGAAGATCCTTACTCACTGCATGACCCCAATGCATCGGTCCCCAGAATGGACGATATGGATAATACTGATAGAACATGTGATATGCTCCATTATAATAAGAAAAACCATTTGGATCATTCATCCAGCCAACTCGTGGTGTCAGGTGAAACACCGGTCTCATCTGTGGTGTGATCTTTTTCTCGTTCTCTGCTTCATAAGCTCTTGCCTTTTCTAATTTTTCGCTGATCATATTTCCTCCCTTTTGTTTGCTGTCTTTATTATTTATAAATTTGTTTGCGTACCTATCTTACACTGTAAGTATATACTCGAAATGCCATTTATGTCAACCGCTTAACACTTTGGCAAAACAGCAAATTTTTATATTGTTTTTTGTACTATTTGCACAATGTAATATTTAAAACAATATGCAGGACTATCCCTTATGCTGTATAATTTTTCAATGGAATTTTTTTAAATTTTTCTTAACTATTTGACTTTAAATGTCTGTCTTTGTAATATAGAATTTGAAAGTGAATTGCAATGTCGCTTTGCATTTAATTTTATTTCTGGGAGGAACTTTATGCTGAAATGGTTCATGCTAACTGTCTATATAATCCTCTGCAGCTACGTTATGTGGTCATTTTGCAGATGGACAAAAAAAATATATCTTCCAAAGCGCCGCGCCTTTAACATTATTGTGTGCGGACTAATATTAATCTTTGCTGCCAGCATTTTTTTAGGGAAATTTCTTCCTGAAAATGATTATCAGCTCTTGATTTTGCGATTCAGCAATTATTGGATTGGCTTCTTAATTTATCTGATTTTCTTTACTCTCACAGCTGATCTTTTTTTGCTGCTTCTAAATCTTGCTTCACGTCATATAAAATCAATCAAGCATCTGTTGTATTCTGTATTTCTTCGCACTATACTTGGCTTTCTTGTCATTTTACTTAGTATCAGCTTTACCGTATATGGATGCTTTCACGCAAAGATGCTGACTACCGCCCACTATAAAGCCACTATTCAAAAAAGTGCCGGCAATCTGACAGATTTACGAATGATTTTACTTGGAGATTTTCATCTTGGCTACAGTGTTGGCTGCTCCCAGATTGAGGACATGGTTAATACAATTAATTCCGAGAATGCTGATATTGTTGTGATTGCAGGAGATATTTTTGATAATAATTTCGATGCACTTGATAATCCAGAGCGTCTTGAAATGCTCCTGTCACAGATAAACAGCACTTACGGAACATATGCCGTATTTGGAAACCATGATGTGACAGAGACATTGATTGCCGGTTTTCCAATTTCTTCAAAAAATGCACCGCGCGATCCGCGCATGTATGAATTTCTTGAAAAAAGTAATATTAGCGTGCTTGAGGATGAGACAGCAATAATAGACAACAGCTTTTATCTTACTGGACGTCTTGATGAAAAACGCACCGGAAATGGAACAAAAAAACGTGCTTCTCTTGATGAACTCACAAAGAATCTTGATCCATCTATGCCGCTTTTTGTGATAAGCCATGAACCTGATCATCTGTCTGATTACAATGCGCACGGTGTTGATATAGTTCTTTCTGGTCACACACATGCCGGCCAGTTTTTCCCACTGACGATTGTTCAACCGTTTGTGTGGGAAAATTACTGGGGCATGAAAATGATTGACAGCATGTACAGCTTTGTCACTTCCGGCATTGGTGTCTACGGACCCGACATGCGTGTTGGAACAAATAGCGAAGTCATGGTAATTGATGTCCATTTTGAATAAAAAATCATTTGCTATTTCCTCCTATGTATACTATGATGGATGTTAAGTATACACAGGAGGATTTTTTTATGTCGGCAGAATTTCTTGATTTTATTCTTGAAGTGGTCATTTCATATCTTGTTCCCATCCTAGAACTGATCGGCGTCTTTATTGTCGCCTATGGAACGATAAAATCATTTATCAAATTTATCCGTTCTGGTCTCAATTCCGATGATACAAGAGTAAAGATTGATCTGGCTGAAACGCTGGCGCTGTCTCTGGAATTTAAAATGGCAGGAGAGATTTTAAAAACAGTTGTCTCCCATACAATTGAGGAACTGAGTATTCTTGGAGCCGTAATTGTACTGCGTGCACTTTTAACATTCCTGATCCATTGGGAGCTGAAAATGGAACGCCAGACAGAGCATGCCGAGCGCGAACATGCTAAAATTCAAGAAAAAACAAAGTAAAATTAGACAAAGCTCCCCTAGCTTATTTTGAAGCTAGGGGAGCTTTTTCTAATTTACTCGCTAATTATTTCTACATCAATCTGTCCATAATATGGGCTGTCCTCATCCTGCAGTACAACTGCTGTCTCCACATGATCAAGCTGCATCAGCTGCAGTTTATTTTGTTCTGCATCTGTATACTTGTCTGGTACTTCTTTTGGAACTGTCAGTGTAAACTGATATTGTGTACTTCCGTCTGTAAGAACAGTGGATGTTATCGTAAGTACAGCTTTTACTTCGAATAAAAACGATTTTAAGCTTGGTGCTGCTGCGCGCAAAATGACATTCTTTCGCTCAATCTTTGCCTCTTGCACTGGTGCTGGTGATTCCTCCTCCATCGTCTGCTGTATCTCTGGCAGTGATGTTTCTGATGATGGCAAAAGTGTTGTCGCTTCTGGCGTTTGCAGTGGTGTTGTACTTTCCTGCTCTTGTGTCTGCGTTGTTTCTTCTGAGGATATGCTTTCTTTAGAAGTCGCCTCTATAGTTGTGGAAGGCTCACTAGACACACTTTCTGTTGTTGCCTTCTCACTTGAAGCTTCCTCGATAGAACTCTCTTCGGTAGAGCTTTCTTCGATAGATTTTTCTTCTGTCGATTTTTCCTCAATAGTTTCTTCCTCTTTTGCTTCACAAACTGTCAGTTTTTCCAACAAACTGCTTCCATATGATGCTTCCCATGCAACAGGATCCTTTATCCAATCCTCTGCCCTCCAATAAAAGGTAATCTCTTTTGTCTGACCATCTTGACAATTAAAGAAAAGTGTCGCATCAAAACCTGCTGCCTTTTCCCAGTCGCTGTTTAAGCTCCAGGAAATTTCATTTGTCTTTGCCAATATCTCTGACACAGGCTGATTAGTTTGATCTAAAAGCGTATACGATTTCTCTTTCTCACCTGCCAAACCAGTAAACTTTGGCGCTGTCAAATGACCAAGGCTTGTATTTTTTGAAAGTACAAATGTCTTATTATCACCGTCATGTGCGCTTGCACTAATCTTTGACCAATCACTTATGCCAATCTCATCCATCGATGCAAAGCAAATGGAAAGATCGTATAAAAGATATGGCTCGTTTCCATTGACTTGCTCAGTATAAGTCACTGCATAACCGTCTTCTGGTAAATAGACACTGTATCTCTTTTGAACACCATCTGCATCATATTTCCAATAAACAGGAAGCAAACGATATGTGCATGTTTGTTTTCCTTCCCTTGTAACACGCTGCTGCATAGTTTGAACAAGATATTCACTAATTCCAGTTCCTTGTGCAAAACAATATGCAAAACCTGTATTGTCACATTGCTCTACATTGGCATCAGAAAAAGTATCCTCCATCTTTTCTTTTTCTTTCTGTGTCTTTTTAAATTCATCTGTACCTTTATCTCGATAAAGGCTTGTCACATCTGAATCTAACCACTGCTTTTGTTCACTCTCTGCAGTCGTTGTCTCTGCAAGTGCCTGCACACTCATTACAGCACAATCTGAGTCTGCTATGTAAGCCTCTCCAAGCGGTGCTGCTCCATCTGTCACAAACACTTCAAACCTGGCAGAAAGAATATCTCCATTTTCATCTGTCGTGTTTGTCTGCTTTAGCCATGCATATACAAGGACCTTTTCCTGCTTACTTTCACATGAAACATAATATGGAATAAGATATGTATAGATACCATTTGAACGGTCTGTATACATCTCATATACACCAATAAGACCACCCTGTGTATCATTTTGCTCCATCGTGTAGCCGCCTGACTTTGTTGAAAGCATACTGCGAACATAAAAACCTGCCTGACTGTCATCCTTTACAATTTCAAAGGAAAAGGCATCGCGATAAAAAAGTGTATCTCTTGTCATTTGCCTTGATTTAAGCAGTGACAGCACATTGATCTTATAGCCTGCACATCCTTCTTCATTCGCATCCACATCAAAATAAATGCTTCCCTGCCATGCAGATGCCTTTCTTCCAGAATCCTTCCAGTTTCCATTTTCATCCAGATCAAAAATCGGGTACAAAAATTCCTGCTTTTTATCTGAAACAAAAAGCTCTGGTGCTGCAAGAGGTTCTGGCTCTGGCGGTGTCTCTGATTCAGATTCGCTTTCTGTCTCAGACTCACTTTCTGTCTCAGACTCACTTTCTGTCTCAGTCTCTGATGGCTTTTCAGATTCACTTTCTGTTTCAGTCTCTGGCTCTGATTCGTCTTCTTTAATACGCACAGAAAGTGTACTTGTTGATGGTCTGCTTATTGTAAATCCATTTTTGTCTGTAATGCCTTCTCTTTTTACCTGCACAGTCAGGCTTACACAGTCTTCTGGCACACTAACATGACACGAATATGAAGTTTCTTCATCTGAAGCTATTTCTTCTTTTGATAGTAAAAGCGCCTCCTCGTTTGTCTTCGATAAAGCTGTAACGTTAACTTCATATGATGTACCTTCATACTTTGGTTTCTCACTTTCAGCATCCCACATGACAAGCGCGCCATTTGAAGCATCAATCTCGTCATCATCTGTTGTCTTTTTATTTACGCTAATCAATACAGGAAGTGTAATTTCGCTTTCTTCTTGAGTAAGTTCATAGCGCCAAACACCGTACAGACTCTGATCAGATGATGAGTGCTGCACTAATACGCTATTTTTCAAAAGAGGTGAATAATAAAGTCTGTAGCCATCATCTTCTGCTAAAATCGCATAGCCATCCATAACTTTTCCTGACTGAATCAGACTGTTACCTGATGAAAACGCAGGATCTTCTGGCGCAGCAGAAACTCCATCATTTGTCACTCGCGCTGCAAGAAGCTCTGACGCACTCCAATTTTCGCTTCCATTTGCCTGACACACAATATGACCCAGCTCAACCTGACCTGACATTAAGGTAACAGGATATGCAACAACTGTCATTTCAGTACAGTCAGCTGTATCAAAATGCATCTGCTCCATCTTGTCTGTACTGCATTTCTTTATTGATGCCTGATACTGAACCGGTACCTGAAGTTCTTCATCAACAGCCTCTAACGCTGTTTGAATCTCCATTTCCTTCTTTTGTGCATGACCTGCCAAAATCTGATACAAAGATGCATCCTTGTTTTTAAAACCAGAATACATTCTGTCTGGCTTTAATGAAGTATCAAATACCGCTTCGTTTTCACATACAGTATTTGCACTCAGCACATCAAATGTTTTTTCTGAATAGGTAGAGCTCTTATAACCTTGACACGACACACGACAATTAATAGTAATCGCCTCTTCACTTGTAACTGCAATATGTCCTGTCTCTTCCCATCCAAACTTTACAGATGATGATTGACTTTTTTCTTCATCTGAATCGGCTGATGAATACACAGCTGTCACTGTTAACTCTCTGTCGCCAGCAGTAATTGGCGTAAAATCATCCTTGTTGTCAATTACAATCTCATACAAAGCTGTCTTATCTTTATCATCTAACACACTAGTGTTTTCGCTGCAAAGCCTCAGATGATATGACAAAGCTGGCAGCTGTATTCTTTCGTCTGCCGCCTGCGCAGTACTCCACTCAGACGTTCCCTCTTTATTGACGGCTCTTACATGAAATACAACAGCGTCAACCTTTTGTCCTTCTAATTCATCTGGCAGTTCTAAGAAATTATCTGTTATCTCTCCATTCTTACTTCCAATTTTAATCTGCTTTAAAAGACCGTTTTCTAGAACAGGCTGATTATTACTGTCTCTTTCATATGTTTCATACTCAGCTTCATACTCATAGTATTCGGCAAAAAGACCTGGCCAAAAACGAATCATCCATGATCCGTTCTCCTTTGTAAATGTGATTCCGCCTGGAATATCAGGCTTTGGCTCTGACTTATCGAATATTGTAAGATCTGTCAACTCACTGCTTAGCTTTTCCCATACACGTATACGTATATTTTCGCTGTCCTCATCTGTCTTTGCTTCTTCTGTATTTAAAAGAAGAGGTGAGACAGACAAGCTTCCCGCAAAAGCTGTCCACTTTGTGTAAATTTCTGCCTGATCTTCTTCTGTAAGTTCATCTTCTTTATAAACATACAGCTCAGTTCCGATACCTAGTGTTTTTTGCTCCTTTTCTGACTTATTATCATCTGTATTTTCTTTTTGATTTTCTTTTTGGTCTTCCTGGTCTTCGTTATTGTTTGAATCATCTGATTCGCAGGCAACCTTTACGCCTTCCGTGTTCCAGCTTCCTGCTGCCTCGATACTTCCTAGTGCCACGTCACATCCATCCGTCGCACCTGTCACTATGATTTTGAGCGCACTTGCCTCTACTGCGTCAGGTGCTTTCACAGAAACGGTACCACCATCATCAGCATCCTTGCCTGCTACCTGCAAACCTGCGGCAAGTTCCTTCCAGACACCGTCCTCTGCATCTGCGTACAGCACATCAAACTTATATGTCCCTTCATTAAGCCATGTAAGCGTCACATCGGACAGCTTGCATGTGCCATTCAAAAAAGCCGTATAGATAGGGCAGCGCTGCTCTTTTATATCAAATGAGTATGATGGAAAAACAGGAACATCTACCGGCTGATGTTTAATCAGATTTTGAAGCTGTTCTTCTGATGCTTCCACAAATGGATACTCTCTGTAAGAGCCATTTGCATCTGTCTCGCCTATTGTAAGTGAAATATCACATATATCAGCTAGCAACGCATCTTCAAGTTTTTCTCCTCCTGATATGAAATACAAGCAGTTTTCACTTTCATTTGCATCTGCTGCAATTGGATAAACGTTTTCACTCACGCCGACACAATCAGTCAAATTTGCTGTTAAATTACTCGTAATGCCATATGACTCGTTGTCAGAGGAAATTATCGGTGCATAATTCTGACAGCGCATCAGAACCAGATTTTCGCATTCTGCTGTTGTGATTCCTGCTGCTACAGCTGCCTCTATTACTCCTGTGTTAACACAATCTTCCAATAAAACTTTTTCTTTTGTCTGTGCCACAATTCCTGCGGCTGTCCCGTCTGCTGTAACCTTTGCATGATTGACAAGCTTTGAAAGTGTCTCATCTTCCTCCTTCATTGGAAGTGATGCTGCAAAAATACCAGCTGCAAAATCTTTTGCTTCAATACTTCCTGCAACTGTCAGATTTTCCAGCGTTCCGCCATTGTAAGCACAAACTGCTGCCGTATTCTGATCACCAGTAACTGACACATGATCAAGGCAAAGATCATGAATCGTACCTAAATTTTCCAGTACAAATGCTGTACCATCTCCCTGCGGATACCAACGGCTTGAACTTCCTGTTCCCACATTTGCTTTATCTGATAATGTAAGGTAGTCAATCGTGTAAACTTCATCGCCGTCCTTAGAGCCAAGACTGCTGCCCTCTCTAAGCTGCGTAATCATAGGAAACGCTGTGTCTGCATCTTTTACCGGAAGTCCGTTTTGATAGACCATTTCCTTCGCCAAAATTGAATCTGACTCTTGCAATGTCTCATCACTCTCGTCATCTTCTTTTTCATAGCCCCAGGCAAAGTCTCTTGAAACGATATATGTATTTTCGCTTTTTTCATCTTCCTCTGCTGCATAGACAGCTGCATCCGTAATCATTTCTGCAAAACGGATGTTGTAAAGATGTCTTGCGTTTTGAATTTCATACGATGTACCAATGTCCTCATCAGTATCTTCGCCATCCTCACGCGCAAAATACATAAGCTCAGAATTGCTTTGTCTGCGCCCTGTAATTTGATAGCCTGATCCGCCGCCCTGCACAATACAGCTGATTTCATCAACACCATATTGTTCCAGTCCAAAACGATGCAGACTAAGCGTATTCATAAGCTCACCTGGCTCGCCTGTTCTTCTGTATGTCTCATAGGCAGCCTGTGTTGCACTTAAATCAACTGCATCAAGCACGAGCGTGACGTTTAGCTCTTCATCTATATATGCAAGAAATGGATATGTACCAAGCTTTTCTTCTTTTTTTCCTGCAAAGCTCGTCACTTCTGCCGCAACCACCTTTAACTCATCCTCTGCCGACTCAGATGGTATACTGTAATAATAACCTTCTTCTGTTTTCTGTCCGCTTAAAGATGCGTTATTAAAAGAAATCTCAAGAAGCTCCTCATTCGTCTTTGCATCGCATATCATAACCTGATAATTCATCAGGGAAACTGCCGTCTCTCCCTTAGAAAGCTTCCATGTTAGATTTAAAGTCTCTTCATTATGTAAAGATGCATTTAAAACCTTAACTTTAGTCGCTGTATCAGCTGCCTTTGACAAGGAATCTGCTCCATAATAGCCAAAGCAAAGACCTGTAGAATTGTCACTTCCGCTTCCCTTTCTGTTTTCTTTGGAACGGTTTACAATATTTGCCATCGTGCTTGTACAGCCCGTGTAGGAAAGTGCTTCCACGCGATCACTATACAAAACAGAGTAGACAAGTCCGTCTCGTGCATCAAACTCCACACTCACACAGCCATTTGCCAGCAATGTTTTGTCATAAAGGTAAGCATCAAAAATATCATACAAAAGCGTATGTGAAGCATCAGCACTGCCATTTTTGTAGGCTTTATAATCAGCTGGCGTTCCTGTCACATAGTACAAGTTCGAAGTGGTCTGTCCATCATCGTTTTTCCAGATCGTTGATACATTTACCACTTGTCCGTTTTCATCAGTAATTGGAACCAAAAGCTTGTTTTGTCTTACAATTGCCTGTGCAGAGGTTTGTGCTTCCTTATCAAACGCCTCAAGATGCTTATCAGTGCTATACTGTGTCATGCCTGACTGCGCCGCTAAAAACAGCGTACGGGCATAGTGTTCCTGACGCTGCCATACCGACCACTTCTGGTAATAAAAAATGCCTGCTGCCGATGCGCCAAGCAATATGCCAACAAGCACCATCGTCACCATAAGCTCTACCAGTGTAAAGCCTCCCTTGCTTTCTTTGATTCGCTGTAAGATATTTCTGATCAAAATCAAACCTCCCAAGCTGTCTTATCGTTTAAATTTGCTGCTTAAAATATACACTGCTCCAGCTCTCTTTTATCCTGTGCGTATTTGAGCGCTGTTTTTTTCTCAATCAGCCCACGTGAAACAAGCTTTGCCAGATCATAGTCAAGCGTATGCATACCTGCTGCTGCGCCTGACTGCATTACACTTCCAAGCTGATGCGTTTTTCCTTCACGTATCTGACTTAGCACTGCATCTGTTCCTGTCAGAACTTCTGTTGCCGCTATTCGGCCGCCGTCTATAAGCGGAACTAGGCACTGCGTCACAACACCCTTTAATACGCCTGCCAGCTGAATACGAATCTGATTTTGTGCCTGTACCGGACACACATCTATAATACGGTCTACTGTCTTAGCTGCCCCTGTCGTATGAAGTGTTGACAGCACAAGATGACCAGTCTCTGCCGCCGTAACAGCTGCTGAAATCGTCTCGTAATCACGCATCTCTCCGACAAGAATAACATCTGGATCCTCTCGAAGTGCAGAGCGAAGTGCTCCCGCAAAAGAACAAACATCCTTTCCCACCTCTCTTTGATGAATCACAGCTTGATCCTGTTCGTACACATATTCAATCGGATCTTCAATCGTTAAAATATGATCTGCACGTGTATGATTGATATAATCAACCATTGCCGCAAGCGTTGTTGACTTTCCTGAACCAGTAGGTCCTGTCACTAAAATTAATCCTCTAGGCTCATTTGCGAGATTTTGAAGCACTGGCGGCAGATGAAGCTGAGATAGTGTAGGCACTTTTGCATTAAGCAGACGAATTGCTGCCGCGAGGCGTCCTTGCTGACAAAATACATTGACTCTCTGACGGTTTCCATCTGATGTTTCAAGTGCAAAATCTGCATCCTCTCCACGCCAGATGCTTTCCTGTCTTTCTTTTGTAAGAAGAGACAAAATAAGCTTTCGCGTCATCTCATCTGACAGCTCTAAGTCACTCTTTATGAGCTTTCCATCAATGCGAAGATACACTGCCTGTCCTTCGCTTATATGAATATCAGAGGCACGCTGGCTTCTTGCCTCACGTATCATTTTTTCTATCATATACAGCTCCTTTAAATATAGTATGCCACCTTCTTAAGCTCCTCGACAGTAGTTGTACCATCCGCTACAAGCTTAAGAGCCTCATCAGTTAGCGACTCCATGCCAAGATAATGCGTTGCATAGCTTCTAAGCTCCTCCATAGGAGTTCTCTGTGTAATCATTCTTCGCATCTGATTGTCCACGCAGAGAATCTCATGGATTGCACGTCTTCCGACATATCCAGTATGGCTGCAGCTGTTACATCCCTGTGCGCGGCGCACGCGCGTAATCTTTGGCCCTATAAAAGCTTTTTCCTGCTCTGTCGGCTCATCCCAGTAACCACACTCAGGACAGACAACACGTACAAGACGCTGTGCCACTAGACCGACTAGTGAGTTTGCAACCATATATGGCTCAACTCCCATATCAATCAGACGAATAATGGATGACACTGCATCATTTGTATGAAGTGTTGAAAATACAAGATGACCCGTAATTGCAGCACGTACTGAAATGGCTGCCGTCTCCTCGTCTCTTGTCTCTCCAACCATAATAATATCCGGGTCTTGACGAAGAAGAGAACGCAGTCCGCGCTCAAATGTCAGCCCCGCAACAGTATTTACCTGGCACTGATTGACACGCGGAATATTCCACTCTACCGGATCCTCAATTGTTGCGATATTCACCTTGCGGTTACTAAGCTTTTGAAGTGCCATATAAAGTGTTGTTGTTTTTCCAGAACCTGTCGGACCTGTAATGTAAATCATGCCATTTGGTGCCTCAAGCATTTTGCTAAACTGTTCAAAATGTGCCTGATTCATGCCAAACGTCTCGGCATCTGCCACCATATTTCCAGAAGCTAAAAGACGAAGTACGGCCTTTTCTCCAAATACAGTCGGAATCACTGATGTACGAATATTGACATCACGGTTTGCGATTCTTGTCCGAAAATGACCGTCCTGCGGAAGTCTTTTCTCTGCAATATCCATCTGTCCTAAAATCTTTACGCGGGCAATCAGATTTTTATGAAGACTCTTTTGCAGCACGACATAATCAAGAAGCTGACCATCTACACGTATTCTGACAGATGTTTTCTCCTCAAACGGCTCAATATGAATATCAGACGCATTCATGCTAAATGCGCGTACAAGCAAGTTGTCAAGAAGCTTAATAACCGGTGCATCAGAATCTCCCTCATCAGCATCAACCTCAAGTGCCTGCTCACGTTCTCTTGCCATCTCATTTGCTGAGCTGGCGGCCTTTTTTGCCTCGATTTCTGAATAATAGTATTCAATTGCCTGATTTAAAGGCAAAAGCTCTGTCAGCCAAATTTCAAGGTTCATGCCAGTAGTCTGGCGAATATCCTCAATTCCATAATAATCAAGAGGATCATTCAATACAATTGTAAGATTATTATCCTGGTACTGCACAGCAAGCATATGATATTTCTTTGCAAGCTGGACTGGTATCATTGCTACCGCCTCTGTCTGTACCATAATTCTATCAATCTTTACATAGCGCTGTCCAAGACGCGCTGAAAGTGCTTCTAACTGCTGGTGCTCTGTGATAAAGCCAAGCTTAATCAATGCCTCACCAAGACGAATGCCTTTATTATTTTTCTGATACTCTAGTGCCTCATCAAGCTCGTTCTGATTGATATAGCCGGCCTGAAGTAACACATCACCAATTCGTATATTTTTTTCATTTGCCATCGCTGCTGCCTCGTGTCATATAAATCATCATGCTGACCTCCAGACGCTTTCCTGCCTGAAGAACATCCTGTCCATTATTTGTTGTCTTAACTGCTGCATCACTTATTGAAAAAGATACTATTCTGACCCCTTCCTTTTCTGAAAGCTTATCTAAAACAGCAAGTGCCTGATTTTTTGTACCTATCGCCGTATAATCTGCCTGAGCACTGTAGATATACTCTGTCTTTGTATCTATCTCATCCTTCTTTGAGTCTGCAGATTCATTAATACCTGTCTGTGTCTGTTTAGCCTGTTCATTTTTCTTCAAAAACGCCATACGTTCACTTAAGCTGTAAGGTGTAATCTCATCAAGCTGTCCGGCGCGAAGCGTCGAATCCTGCATAATCATCCCCTCACTCACAAACACATCTGTCAGATAACGATTAAGTTCTTCATTAGTCTGATATGGAAAGAAATGACTTTCTAATTCTGCCAGCTGCTTTTTTTGCTCCTCATCACGTTTTTCATCCACCGGAAGAGCCGCTATATGTACCTGCATCTGAAGCTGCTGCATTTCTAACTCCTCCTGCTGCACTTCCAGCTTATCAAGGCAATCCATCTGCGGCTTCACACCAAACCAGTAAAAGCAAAAAACTGCTGCACAGACTGCCAGACCTGCTAATAAATTTTTATCTCGTTTTGTCACTGTAAAATCAATTTTCATCTGCGGCCTGCCTTCCTGCATGTTCACTTAAAATACAGACAACCTTCACGGTATAACCATCCTGTGCCTGATTCTGCGTATATCCTGTAAAATATACGCTCTGGAAAATATCAAGTGTCTTCCATATCTCAATAACTTCTGAAACATCGGTAACTTCTGGTGCTACTGCGTCAAACTGCAGCTCTCCTGTTGCACAATTGTATCCTGTTATTGTAATTAATACTTTATCCGGACAGCAATCCTCAAGCGTTTTGAACACATCACTTGTCACAAGAGGATAAGAATATATATTGGCTTTTGCATTTTTCATATCAGAAATCATGTTGTCCTGCTTTTCCACCTGATCTCCAAGCTTTTGTGCACTCTTATCAGCTGCCCGATTCGTTTCATCCTCTAAAAACGCTTCCAGCTTAGCAATTGTTTTTTGATATTCTTTTTCACTATGCTTTAAAACACCAATCACATGTCCGGCTGCCAGAAATGCTGCTATCACAAGTGCCGCTGTTATTCTTTGCTTCTTTCTTCTTTTTAACTGCTCTGGACCATTTAACAGCCGATAGTAAAAATCAATCCTTCGATCCGGAATCGCTTTTATCTTTCTTATCTTTTCTGTCTGATGCTTCTCCATTTTCTCCACCTTTCGCAGCTTTTACAAAAGCAGATTTCCGATTCCATAAATGTAAGATGCCGGCTCTGCATTAATTTCTCCGTGATCACTTACTGCTGTTTTTACAAACGAAATTCCTTGAATCATACCTGGTGCCTTCGCCCTGATGCCATACTCCTGCATATATGTATCAAGCTCTTTTACCACGTCATCACTGCCTCCTGCTATACCAGCCAGATATATACTGTCTAGTGTATAGCTGCTGTGACGCTGTCTGTAAAACTGACGTATTCCGTCTGCAATCTGTCCCAATTCCTCGATCCATTCAGCGCTTCCCTGATCATTTAACATACGGTTTCTGCGGCTGTAAATATAATTTCCATTTTCAAATAATACACTGATCGTAGTGCTTCCCTGTACCAGCATAAACACGCATGTCTCATAGGCAAACATTCCTGTTGCCGTCACTGCTCTTAAAAGACATCCAAGACCAATGCTGATTCGTTTTACCTTCAGCTTAAGATCAGAAAACAAGGATAAATAGCTTTCAATTACACTTTTTTCCAATGCTGCGCAAAAAATATGATTCATCTCATATGGACTATTCTTTGGGAACGGGAAATAATCAGTTACAAGATCAGTCTTCTCTCCGTCTGCAAACTCCTTATTAATGCAGGAAATCAGCTCCTTATCCTTCATATAAGGAACTTCAAGCATTTTTGTCATAATCTTTCCTGAATCAATTACAAGGCAAATTCCTTTTCTTGGAAGTGAATAACGATTCCAAATCTGTTCAAGTCTCTCCTGTAATCGCTGTTCTCCTGTAATGATACCATTCATAATCGTCCCCTCTGGGACTGCCAGACTATATACTTTTTTAATCTTTGCCTTTGATTTTGACCCTGTTCCGGCCACGATTTCTATTCGTTCATTTGAAATATATACTGAAAGCTCCATCCTCTTTTCTCCTTACATCGTTCCACTTGCCTCAATCTCTGCATACATATTTAACAACGGAAGCATCACAGCAATCATAATCATTCCGACAATTACTGCCATCACAATAATCATTGCCGGTTCCAAAAAGCTAATCAGACGTGATATTGCCTGCTCAGATTCATACTCAAAATTGTCAGCCGCTGAGATAAGCATGGTATCAAGACTTCCTGTCTCCTCACCAATCGCTACATTTCCTGCCAGCTTTTTATGAAAGCCATCAATATGTGCCAGAGCATCTGACAAGGACTCTCCACGCCTCACCATAGCAATTGTTTCATCAAATTGCGATTCCAGATAACGATTTCCAATCGTATCTTTGCTCACCTGAAGCGCTGTCACAATAGGCAGACCGCTTGTGTAAAGAGAACAAAGTGTTCTTGCAAAACGCGCTGTATAAATCGTCTGAATCAAAATGCCAATTTTAGGAATCTTTAACTTAATTCGATCCACCTCTAAACGAATCTGCGGAAGCTCAAGCACTGCTTTTGCAATCACATATAAAACAACAATGCCAAACAATACCCACAGCCAGTTTCTCTTCATAAAACCAGATGCAGCCATCAGTGCCACTGTCACAGCTGGCAACTCCAAATTAGCAAACACATCCATAAATTTTGGCATAATATAGCAAAATAAAATCATGACAACCACAACAATTACTCCGCACAAAATCTTTGGATACAGCGTAGCGCTCTTAATCTTTGCACTTAAACGATACTCCTTTTGATAATGCTCTGCCATTCTAAGTGCTGTCTGATCCATACGTCCTGACTCCTGTGCTGCGCGAAACATATTTATGAGCAGCTCTGGAAAAGCATCTCCCTGATCCTTCATCGTATCAGCAAATGAATTTCCACGGCGGACACTTCTAATCATGTTTTCATATATTGCCTTTTGTTTTGGCTTAATCGTCTCCTCTGCCTGCATCAGATTAAGAGCCCTCACAAGCGGAACACCTGCGCCAAGCAAAGTTCCAAGCTGCCTACAGAACTCAGAAAGCTGCCTTGGAGTAAGACGATATGTATTTTTTTTCTCCTTTTGTGCCAGACGGCAGGAAATCAAAAACAGATTTTCTCCCCTTAAAAGCTCGTAAAGTGCAGCCTCATCAGCTGCCATAAGCTGCCCTTTTTTCTTCTTTCCTGCGACATCCTTCGCCGTATATTGATACTTTGGCATAATTCCCCCCTTTTAAAAAATTATGGATAGATACCAGGAAAGCAGCCATTCTCCCACAAATAAAGTCAGCGCTGTCCCTGCGCACAAAAACGGTCCAAATGCAAAATGCTCTTTTGCACCCTTTTTCTTTGACAAGAGAAGTCCGATTCCATAAATACCTCCTAAAAATACAGCAAGCATAAACGCAGTCAGACTCATTTTCCAGCCAAGAAAAAATCCGATCACCGCCATCAGCTTAATATCTCCGCCGCCAAATGCTCCAGGCACAGCAAGCGTTATCGCAAATAGCGGCAGACTGACTGAAAAAAATCCAATCAGCCGTTCTGTTAATGTGACATCTGGAAATGCAAATACAGCCATCGCCGCTGGCACTATGCAGGCAATAACAAGACCATTTGGAATCTCCATTGTCTGCTGATCAATCTGTGCAATGATTAATAAAAGTGTCAGTAAAGAAAAGACAGTTACAACACAAAGGTTAATCTCATGCCAGTAGCCATTCCAACCTCCAAAACATAATAAACTAATCTCTGCGGTTGCCATTCCCATTGCTTCCGTAACAGGATATCTAGCTGGAATCCGACACCTGCACTGTCGGCATTTTCCTCTAAGAAGCAGCCAGCTGACTACCGGAATCATATCATACCAGGCAAGTGTATGACCACAAGATGGACAATACGATCTTCCCTTTACAAACGAGATTTTTCTCGGAAGTCTGTCTGCAACAACATCTGCAAATGAAAATATACAGCCCCCCATCAGTATGAAGGGAAGGCTGTATATCAATTCAATCCATGTCATTTTGCCACTTACTCGATTTTGATCGTTCCATCTGTAATCGTGCAGGTCTTTTTTATTCCGCTGTCGGTTACACTGACAGAAATAACCTTTCCAGCCTCAACTGTAATTGCATAGTTTCCACTTCCATACTGCGTCAAAAGACCGCCAGAAAGTGAATCTACATCTGCAAGATTCTTATCATCTGAAAGGATATCTGTAGTATTGCCGTTTGCATACTGCTCGCTCGCTACTGTCTGAGCTGCCAGATAAATGCTTCTTGTGTTTGCTGTCAGTGTCTTTTCCTTTGCCTTGTCGATATAGCCATTTAATGCACCTAACATCAGAGATGCCAAAATACCGATAATGACAAGCACTACGATAATTTCAACAAGTGTAAAACCCTTTTTGTTTTCCTTAGCTTTATTTAATTTCTCTGCAAATGATCTCATTTTGCTCCTCCTGACTTAATCAATCGTAAAATCCTGATCGTTTTCATCTACATCCTTTGCATGCTCATTTAAAGAAGACCAATTGTCTGATACAACAATTGCACCCTTATCAATGATTTCCATCTTTGCAGTAGCAGATGAATTATACGCTGTATTCGGTGCCAGGTACTGAGCTGTAATGTCACCCGTCCAGCATGCAACACCTATGACATTGCACTGAGAATCATACTCAACTACACAGCCTGTATCAGAACCAACATCCGGATTTTGCTTTACGCCTGAAAGCTCCTGCACCTGTGTACGCGGACGATACGCCGTCTTTCCTGAATAAACCTCAGATCCAACTGTATTAGCCGCTAATACTACACTTCTGCAGTCAGCAAGCACTTCCTTTTCCTTTGCCTTGTCTATGTAGCCATTCAGTGCACCTAACATCAAAGACGCCAGAATTGCAATGATAACCAGCACGACGATCATCTCAACCAGAGTAAAACCACCCCGGTTCTTTTTGCATTGTAAAAACCGCTCTTTTATCTTCCCCATAGATTTTTCGACCTTCACCTTTCCAATTCTTTCTTACATCAGAATAGCATGATATGGATTATTTTTCAAGTTGTTTTTCCATTACAACTTATGGCTATTACTGCTCATATGTATCACGAAGGCTTCTTATCTTGAGTGTTTTTCGCACATTATCTGCGCTAAGCACCTTTCCTGACAGAACATCTTCCTTTCGTATGCAGATTGTTTTTGTCTCTTCCGATGTTAAGTCAAAACAGTTATCGGAGAAAATAACATCATCTTCTATTTCTAACCATACAAACGGTGCAAAACAGTCTGCACTTATCTGTATTTCAATAGTGCCATCCTTTTCTGTTACAGAAGTCTCGATCTGCGGCTGCAAAAGATCCATATGCTTATACGGAACAAAGCTTTCTGCCTCAGTACTTGTCGTGCCGTCCTGCCATGTATAAACTGCCTCTGCAAACACGCGGCGCTTCTTTGATCCGATCACATCTGCAAAATCTCGCTCCAGCACATGAATACTGCTCTGTGCCTTTACTGTCGTCTCCACAGTTTCCTCAAATAATACATTAAGCTCCACATCCCTGATGCGCACTGTTACATTCAGTGACTGATTCTCAAGTGTCTCATTTGCTGCACTGATAACTGCCTTTGTTCCCTCTGTATAAATATAACCGGCCTTTGGTGCAAAGAAACGGGCTGCCATGTAATGAAGTGCCTTCCAGCGTCCAAAATAGTCAATACTTGCCCAGGATGCCACTGGCCAGTTGTCATTTAACTGCCAATACAGCGCACCCATGCAGCGTCCTCTGTTTGCTCTCCAGTGATCTACTCCTGCCTTAATTGCAATACCCTGAAGCACCTGACTTACATATACTAAGCTGTCAAAGTCCTTTGGATAACGGAAATTCTCGGAAATATAATATAAAATCTTTCCGTTTGCTGTACCATTTTTCTGATGACTCTCCATAACTGGTGAGAAAATATTGCAGTCCTGCGGCAGCGCAAATGTATCAATTGTCTTTCTTTCTGGGAAGGACTGGAATCCAAACTCAGAACAGAAACGGAAATAATGGCTTCGATAATCTGAAAATGGCTTCATGCCATGCCATACATCCCAGTAATGGCAGTCTCCTCTGTCATGATCGTCTGGATTATCAAGACATCCGCCTGATGATGGTGATGATGGCCAATAAAATGTCGCTTGATCCTCTGCCTTTGTTACCTTCGGAAGCACGTATTCAAACTGCTTGATATAATCTCCCTTGAGCAGTGGACTATGTGTCTCTGAAATACCCCAATGATCCCATGCAGACTCTAGTTCATTATTTCCGCACCATAGTCCCAGACTTGCATGGTGACGCAGACGGCGCACATTATCTACTGTTTCCTGACAAATATTCTTTTCAAACTCTTCTGTAAAGTCATAGACATTGCATGCATACATCAGATCCTGCCATACAATCAAACCATACTGATCACACAAATCATAAAATGTATCAGATGGATAATAACCGCCGCCCCATACACGAAGCATGTTATAATTAGCTTTTACAGAAGATCGGATCAATGCCTCTATGCGCTCCTTCGTGATCCATGGATAGATGCAGTCCTCTGGAATATAATCAGCTCCCATTGAGAAAATATAGATACCATTTATTACAAATGCAAACTCATTTCCCCACTCATCCTTCTTTGTGCTGACTATAAGTTCACGAAGACCAATAGAATATTCCTTTGAATCAAGCACGCACTGATTGTTATCCACCAAAGATACCTGCACCTTATACAGTGGCTGATCCCCAAGCCCATTGCACCACCAAAGCTTTGGCTGCGCTACCAAAATTTCTGCACAGACTGCTTCTTTTATTGTCGGCAAAACGACTTGCTCTAGCTGCACGCCTTTTGGATCTGTCAATGTGACTATTACTTTTGTATTCTCTAAATTTGTATCCTGTTCAGGCTTCACCTCCACACTAAGAGAAACTGTATCAGACTGCTCAACTGCCTCAATATATTCCTCTTGAGACAGCTCACCCATCTGAGGGCGCTCTTTCCATGTGTGCTTCTGACGAATTACCACATCCTCGATGCGGCCTACATTATAACACTCCAGATATAAATCTCTCCAGATGCCTATATCTGGCAGCTGTGCGCCCCAGTCCCAGCCAAACATAGAATGTGCCTTTCTAATATACTGATTGCCTAAAATACCACCTGTTGGCTCATAGGTAATCTCCTTTCCCGGCGTTGCCTCATACTCACGAATATAAGTCAGCGCTGAGTGAAAGTAAATGCGAAGATGATTTTCCTTTTGCAATGCGTCCTTGCAGTCAAAGCGCCATGTGCGGTGCATATTATCAGCCTTTCCGACTAGCTTCTCATTTACGTAAACATAAGCCAATGTATCAAGTCCCTCGCAAACTAATACGCAGTGCTTCTTATTTAATTGCTCCTATGAAATACAAAAATCAGTTTCAAAGACATAATCCTTTGCCAGAAGCTCTCTTGCTTTATATTCATTTTCACGGTAATACGGATCCTGCATTTTGCCTGCCTCTAAAAGACCGGATAAAACAGTTCCCGGCACACTCACCGGCGTCCACTCATTGCTGTTTGCCTTGGCAAAACGCCAGCCTTCCTGTAAATTAACACGCTCCATCGTCATTCCTCCCATTATAAGTTTCGACTTTGTAAAAAGGCAGCGATTTTCCAGCACATATCTCTGCGCTGAAAAACCGCTGCTTAAACTTATCTGAATAGTATCAGATTTTAATGACTTTTATAGTAGTTGATCAGGCAGCCATCAAGAATAATCTGTCTCTCATCATCTGTAAGCTGCTTAATCTCCAGCTCAAAACTCTCAAGTGCGTTATCCTTGACAGCATAAGCTGTTACCTTAGGCTGCTTTTCCTTAATAGCATCACGAATACCTGGAACAAAAATATAATCCAGATTTGCAAATGGAAGTTTCTCTGGCTCGAAGATAAATGGAATCATACCCCAGTTAATCAAATTCGAGCGATAACGCTTTGTTGCATACTCTTTCGCAATATTAGCAAGACCGCCAAGTACACGCTGGCAGGATGCTGCCTGCTCTCTTGCAGAACCATCTCCCGGCTTTACTGCATAAATTACAGAGCCAATCTCTGTCTCGCTTGCCTTTACATCTGGGAACAGCTTATGAATCTCATTAAATGCAGCTGCTACCTCATCATCTGCCTGACATGGACACTTTCCATCCTCACGTGCTTCTTCTGCTGCACGAACCTTCTTAGCACGTCCAACATACTCCGGATCCTTTCTTGAGAGCGTAAACTCAGCAAGACCAAGCGGATTAGAACGGAATGATGATGTTTCACCAGATGGAATCAGTTCATCCGTTGTCGTTACAGGATCGTGGATCTCAGATACAACCTTTAATAAGATATTATCGGTCAGCGGTACCATTGATGGCCAATCCTTGATATTTGGTCCAAACTGAATTTCTACAGATGGATCTGCCTTTCCTACACCATTATAAACACGCTTCTCGTAGATATGACTGTCAAAATAGTACTTTGGCTTTGTAAAGTTCACATCAATATCAGTTGCTGCTGTCAGGCGGCCCTTATTAAGTGCTGTCGCTGCAATTGAACGTGCATCCATAAGTGCAACTGATGCGATCTGTCCGTTGTTGACCTTTGAACCCTCACGATTTGGGAAGTTTCTTGTTGAGTGGCGAATTGAAAATGCATTATTTGCCGGAACATCACCTGCACCAAAGCATGGTCCACAGAATGCTGTTCTAACAGTTGCACCAGTTTCCATGATCTTTGCAATGCTGCCGTTTCTAATTAATTCCATGTAAACAGGCTGAGATGCCGGATATACACTTAATGAGAAACGTCCGTCACCGATGCTCTGTCCATCTAACATATCGGCAACATCACACAGATTTTCAAAACCGCCGCCTGCACATCCTGCGATAACACCCTGATCAACATACATCTTGCCGTCTCTTACCTTGTCACGCAAAGTAAACGGAACTTTATTTCCAAGACTCACTGCTGCACGCTTCTCTACATCAGCCAGAATATCATCAAGATTAGCATTCAGCTCATCAATCGTATATGCATTGCTCGGATGGAATGGCATTGCGATCATCGGACGAATTGCTGACAGATCAACACATACAACACCGTCATAATATGCCACTGCTCCCGGATTTAACTCTCTATACTCCTCCGGACGTCTGTGTATCTCATAGAAATCCTGTACCTTCTCATCCGTCTTCCAGATAGATGACAGACATGTAGTCTCAGTAGTCATAACATCGACACCTATACGGTAATCAACAGACAGATTGTCAACGCCAGGTCCAACAAACTCCATTACCTTATTTTTTACATAGCCGTTTGCAAATACAGCCTTGATGATTGCCAATGCGATATCCTGCGGGCCAACACCCTTTACAGGCTTTCCTGTCAGATAAATTGCAACAACCTGAGGCATATCAATATCGTAAGTACGGCCAAGAAGCTGCTTTACAAGCTCTGGTCCTCCCTCACCACATGCCATTGTTCCAAGTGCACCATAGCGTGTATGGCTGTCTGAACCAAGAATCATCTTGCCACAGCCTGCAAGCATTTCTCTTGCATACTGATGAATAACTGCTAAATGCGGAGGTACATAGACACCGCCGTATTTTTGTGCACAGGAAAGACCAAACATATGATCATCCTCGTTGATGGTTCCGCCCACCGCACAAAGACTGTTATGGCAGTTAGTTAAAACATACGGAACTGGAAATTTCTCAAGTCCGCTGGCTCTTGCTGTCTGGATAATTCCAACAAAGGTAATGTCATGTGAAGTAAGACGATCAAACTTCACTTTTAAATGCTCGTCGTCCCCTGATGTGTTATGCGCCTGCAGAATCTTATATGCCATCGTCTGCTTTGCCGCTTCCTCTTTTGAAATTGTACGGCCTGTCTTTGCCGCTACTTGCACTGCCGCATCTGCATTGTCTGCGATCAGCTCTTTTCCGTCAATCAGGTATGCACCACTTTCAAATAATTGAACCATACTGTATGTACCTCCATGCTGTCTTGTGCGTATCTAAGCCAGGCAAAAACCTAACTTAAATTCCATTATAGTTTACTATAAAAGATTTTGCAACCTGATACTATTTGAATTTTACTTGTAATTTTCTTACATATTAGCTATAATGACAGTAATAGTGAAACGTCTATAAATAGTGAAAGAAAGGAATCAAAAATCATGAAGTTTATCACAATCGGCGAACTTTTAATGCGTCTTTCCCCTCCGGATTATGAGAAGATCCGCACTACCAGCTCTTACGTTGTTAATTTTGGCGGTGCTGAAGCAAATGTTGCTGTCTCCTTAGCAAACCTTGGCGTTGATACTACAGTATTTACTGTCCTTCCTGACAATGATATCGGACGAAGCGCAGTCCGCTCCTTAAAGGCAAATGATGTACATACATCCCCTATTATCTTCGGCGGCGAGCGCATGGGCGTTTATTTCCTTGAGGAAGGAATTGGTGTACGTTCTTCTAAAGTAATTTATGACCGTAAACATTCTGCCTTTGCAGAATATGACTATACTACTGTTGACTTTAAGGCTTTGCTTGAAGGCTATGACTGGCTTCACTTAAGCGGAATCACACCGGCACTTTCTAGCAGCTGCCAGATCTTAATCGAAGCTGCAATCTACGCTGCAAGACAGCTCGGCATGACAATCAGCTTTGACTGCAATTACCGCAGTATGCTGTGGAGCTTCGATGAGGCAAGAGATATCATCAGCCGTTACCTTCCATATGTCGATGTGCTTATTGGTATTGAACCACTTCATCTGCAGGATGAAAATGGCCATGATTTAAAGGATGGCATGTCCATGCAGCCTGATTATGAGGAGCAGGACCGCATCTTCCAGGCAATGGCAGACCGCTATCATTTCAAAGCAATTGCAAGACATGTTCGCTACACCCACTCAAGCAGCGAAAACTCCTTAAAGGCTTACCTGTATTATAATGGACAGACATACGAAAGCAAGCTTTTCCGCTTCCAGATTCTTGACCGTGTAGGCGGCGGCGATGCCTTCTCATCTGGCCTTATTTATGCTCTCATGAACAATTATAAGCCAAGAGACGTTGTCAACTTTGCCGTTGCTTCCTCTGTTATGAAGCACTCTATTCATGGCGATACAAATATCACTGATGTTGAGAGTATCCAGAGACTTATGAACCAGAGCTTTGATGTACAAAGATAACGAGATTGATCAAGACACAAAAAAACGGCACGCTAGTGTGTCGTTTTTTCTAATTATATATATATTAATAAAAATGGAAAAAATGCGTTCCCCAATTTATAATCTTGAACATCGGAGTCTCAAGCTCCTTTTTAGCTTCCTTCAATAACTGCGGTATATCCAGATGCTGAGGACATTTCTTTGTACAGGCACCACAGCCAACACATTTTGCAGCATTTGTTGTCTCTTTTCTAAATGTCGTCATCTGAATATAGCGCCAGCGCGCATGACTGTCCTCTGACAACTGATTATAACACTGAAAAACAGCTGGAATATCTACTCCCTTCGGGCATGGGCAGCAATAATTGCATCCTGTACAGCCTACCTTTACACTATTTTTGATATCGTTTTTCACATCCTCAATCAGCTGTCGCTCATCAGCTGTCAGGCAGCCCGGCAGCGCCAGTGATGCAGTTTTACAATTCTCATTTACCATCTCCATTGAGTTCATGCCGGATAACACACATGTTACCTGTGGCTGATCGTAAAGCCAACGAAGTGCTAGCGATGCAGCTGACTCATTTACATTAGACTTTGCAATGCGCTTTTTCGCGGTCTCTGGCAACATTCCAACAAGACGGCCTCCGCGAAGAGGCTCCATAATGATAACTGGAAGATCTTTTTCTGCCGCATACAAAAGACC
>JABLTM010097882.1_pt1 | contig 33922 bp, 29 predicted proteins | sample 7160121 | NCBI WGS metagenome assembly JABLTM01 (sample SAMN14651224, study PRJNA627086) | human gut metagenome | isolation source: feces | host: Homo sapiens
GCATTACGAACGGATATCTGACTAACAGATAATTTTTTGTTGTATATTTTTTTATGATTTGTGTCTAAAATTTGTTGACTAGTGCAACTATTACTACGGAAGCAAGGGGGCTTCCAACGGGGAGGGGAAGTAAGCTAAACAGCTGAGCTGACTGATTTAAGTTGTTATGTTAATTGATGTGTTTTAAAGAAAGTGTTCGTGATGGATTCGTATGAGTATTAATGAAGTTAGCAAAAAATTAAATATAAGATGGCTGCTGATGGCTTACGACATCGCGATTTTCCTGCTGGTTGTGTTTTTTATTGTCAGCGCTTACGGAATTCATCCAGAAGATATAACGGAGTTTGTGGAGACTGTTATTGCCACGCTTGCTTGTCTGCTGTTTTGCCGCATTATGGGTAATGTTTACCATATGGTAATCCGTTATGGCGGCGTAGGCGTGTATATGCGCCTTTTTGCGACAGATTTGACAGCGCTGCTGTTTTACTTCCCACTGAAGTATGTTTTTGGCCTGCGCAATGTTGAAAGCAAGACCTGGCTGATTGTTATTATGCTGAACTTGCTGTGTGCTGTGGGCATCCGCCTGATGTACCGCTATTGCTACCGCTACGGCGTACGCAGGGATAAGAAGGGTGAGTTCCTGCGCTGGCTTTTGGTGCTGTGTGCCGGTGAAACTGTTATCAAGGAGCGCCGCAATGAAAATAAGCGTATCCGTGTGGCGGTGCTGGGTGCAGGGCGTTTGGGCGCTGTGTTGGCTGATGAGCTGTTGAGCAATGACAGTGCTGCCTATGTGCCGGTTTGCTTTATCGACTAGGATCCAAACAAGGCAGGACGCGAGATTATGGGCTTGCCGATTTTGGCTGAAGGCGAAGATACCCTGGATGACCTTAAGGAGATGGGCGTGCAGGAGATTGTTTTTGCTATTACCAATATCGTGAATACGAATAAGGAGATGCTGTTCAACTTCTATCGTAAGGCAGGCTACAAGGTTAAGGTTTATGACTTTTCCGTGGCGGACGTTGCCAAGAGAGGCAAGCGTATGCTGCGTGAGTTTGATATTGATGAATTGCTGTTCCGCCAGCCTATTGTAGTAAACAATGAGTTTGTTGCTGATTATTATAAGGGCAAGGTTATTCTTGTTACCGGCGGCGGTGGCAGTATCGGCAGCGAGCTGTGCCGTCAGCTGGCGAAGATGCAGCCTAAGCAGATTGTGGCGCTGGATATTTATGAGAATGGCGTTTATGACCTGCAGCAGGAGCTGCGTTTGCGTTATGGCGATGAGCTGGATTTTAAGGCAGAAATTGCCAATATCTGCTGCGAGCGTTCCATGCGCAGGATTATGGAGGAATACCATCCGCAGATTGTGGTGCATGCTGCAGCACATAAGCATGTGCCGCTGATGGAAAAGAACTGCATTGAGGCGGTGGAAAACAATGTTTTTGGTACGCTGAATGTGATTAAGATGTGCGAGGAGTATGGTGCGCAGCGCTTTATGATGGTTTCTACAGATAAGGCGGTCAACCCCACGAATATTATGGGTGCGACAAAGCGTATGTGTGAGATTATCGCAAGGGCGCACAGTGCATCCGGCAGCAGTGTTGTGTTCAGTGATACGCGCTTTGGCAATGTGCTGGGCAGCGCAGGCAGTGTTATACCGCTGTTCAAGCGCCAGATAGCCAATGGCGGACCGATTACGCTGACGGACAAGCGCATTATCCGCTATTTTATGACGATTCCGGAGGCCAGCCAGCTGGTGCTGCACAGTGGTGCCATCGCCAAGAACGGCGAGCTGTTTGTGCTGGATATGGGCCAGCCGATTAAGATTTATGATCTGGCGGTGAATATGATTAAGCTTAGCGGGCTGGAGCCGTTCCGCGATATTGATATTATCGAGACAGGCTTGCGCCCCGGTGAAAAGCTTTATGAGGAGTTGCTGGTGAAGAGCGAAACGCTGCGCAAGACGGATAATGATTTAATCTTTATCGAGAAGGACGAACCAATCAGCATGGAGAATTTGCAGGAGCGCTTAGATATTCTGCGTGAGGCTATCAGCTCCAACGATGATGAGACGGTGCGTGCGGCGATGCGCAGGGTTGTGCCGACGTACAAAACGCCGGAAGAGGTTAACTGCAAGGCTGCGCAGGCAGTAGAGATGCAGAATGCGAAGCAGATAGTTGAATAAAATTTAGATATATTTTTGAAAGAAGGCAATAAAAAATGAAGGCTATGAATATTTCTTTTTCTCCCCCAGATATGAGCGACTTGGAAATCCAAGAGGTTGCAGATACTATTAAAAGCGGTTGGATTACTACCGGTCCGAAAACCAAGGAGCTGGAAAGACAGATTGCAAAATACGTTGGCGTTAATCGCTGCGTGTGCTTAAACAGCCAGACTGCCTGCGGTGAAATGGCACTGCGCGTGCTGGGAATCGGTGCAGGTGATGAGGTTATTGTTCCTGCTTATACCTATTCTGCATCTGCCTCTATTGTCGACCATGTGGGCGCAAAGATTGTGTTTGTAGATGTGCAGGAAGGCTGCCTGGAAATGGATTATGACAAGATGGAAGCAGCTATTACGGAAAAGACTAAGGCGATTATTCCTGTAGACCTTGGCGGTGTTCCCTGCGATTATGACAAGATTTTTGCAATTGTGGAAAAGAAAAAGGCTTTATTCCAGCCTAATAATGAAATTCAAAAGGCCATTGGCAGGGTTGCTGTTTGTGCAGATACTGCGCATGCCTTTGGTGCAAGCTGGCATGGCAAGATGTGCGGTTCTATTGCCGATTTCAGCTCCTTTAGCTTCCATGCAGTAAAGAACTTTACTACTGCTGAAGGCGGTGCATTGACTTGGAGAACTATTCCTGGTATTGATGACGAGGATATTTACCATAAGCTGCAATTACTTTCCCTGCACGGCCAATCTAAGGATGCTTTGGCAAAGACTAAGCTGGGCGCATGGGAATATGATATTGTAGGCCCTTGGTTCAAATGTAACATGACGGATATTATGGCTGGTATTGGTTTGGCGCAGATGAAACGCTATCCTGGTATGCTGGCAAGACGTAAAGAGATTATTGCAAGATATGATGCAGCGTTCAAGCCGCTTGGTATTGATGTGCTTGACCATTATAATGACAACCATCAATCTTCCGGCCATCTGTATATTACCCGTATTCCGGGCGCAGGCTTGGAGGAACGTCAGGAGATTATTGTGAAGATGGCAGAAGCAGGCATTGCTACTAATGTGCATTACAAACCACTGCCGATGATGACTGCTTATAAGAACTTAGGCTTTGATATTAAGGATTACCCGAATGCTTACAAGCGTTTTGTTAACGAGATTACTTTGCCGCTGCATACCTGCTTAACAGATGAAGAGGTTGAGTATATTATTGAAAACTACTGCAAGATTGTGAAGGAGTATATTTGATGCTCTGCAAATGGGAAGAGTTACCGCAGAATATGCAAAATAACGCTGTGCGACCATATTATGATAGCTTGCAGGAGAAAAAATTCAGCTTGCTTTTGAAGGCAATTTTTGACAGGGTAGTGTCTTTACTGATGCTTATTGGCTTGTCACCGATTTTCCTGATTTTGTCTGTTATGATTAAAATGGATAGTCCGGGCGAAGTGTTTTTCAGACAGGAACGCGTTACGCAATACGGTAAAAAGTTCCGTATCCATAAGTTTCGCACGATGGTGAAAAATGCCGAGGCATTGGGCACGCAGGTGACAACTAAAAGTGATATGCGTGTTACTAAGGTTGGCAAAAAGCTGCGCGGCTGCCGTTTAGACGAGCTGCCGCAGCTGATTGATATTCTGCAGGGTAATATGAGCTTTGTTGGTACTCGTCCTGAGGTTACTAAATATGTCAAACAGTATACACCGGAAATGCTGGCAACACTTTTGTTGCCGGCAGGTGTTACCAGTGAGGCAAGTATTGAGTATAAGGATGAGGAAAGACTGCTGGCAGATGCACAAAATGCGGACAAGACTTATGTTGAGGTTGTACTGCCGCAAAAGATGCAGTGGAATCTGCAAAGCATTAAAGAGTTTAGTTTTGTGAAGGAATTGCTGATTATGATTGAGACTGTTTTGGCAGTTGTGAGGTAAAAGAGTTTATGGTAGAAGGGTTAGTTTCAATTATTATGCCGTCCTGGAATACAGGCAGATTTATTGCAGAATCTATTCAGTCGGTATTGAATCAGACATATCAAAATTGGGAGCTGCTCATTGTCGATGATTGCTCTACTGATAATACGGATGAGATTGTTGCAGGCTTTAATGACAAGCGCATAAGATATTTTAAGAACGAGAAAAATAGCGGTGCGGCAATTACCAGAAATAGAGCGATTCGTGAAGCTAGGGGCGAATGGATAGCGTTCCTTGATTCAGATGATCTTTGGGCACCTGAAAAGCTGACAAAACAGCTTGGATTTATGAAGGAGCATGGCTATGTTTTTTCTTATCATGATTATGTGAAGATTGATGAGGAGTCAAAGCCGTTAAATATTTATGTGACCGGTCCTGAGATTGTTACAAAAAGCAAAATGTATAACTATGGTTATCCTGGCTGCCTGACGTTTATGTATAGTGCAAAAGCTTGTGGACTCATTCAAATTAAGGATATCAAGAAGAATAATGATTATGCTATTTTACTGAAGCTTTGTAAAATAGCGGATTGTTATTTATTGAAGGAAAACTTAGCACAGTATCGCATTCGTAAGAAGTCTATTTCTCATGATAAGATTACTAAGAAGCTTAAAAGCCATTATGATTTATTCCATTTTTGTGATGAGCAGAGCGCGCCAGTGGCGTTTTGGTATGCTTGCTGGAATATGTGGTATGGGTTGATGAAGAAGAAAAATTACGAGAAGAGGATGTAAGTTGCATTGAAGTTAGGAGGGATAGCAATGAGCAATATGGCACTTGAACCAACATACGAAAATTTAATACATCATTATTTAGAAGATACAATTGGCAGAAATGATGATTTGTTTTATTTCGTACGTATACTTTCTGGATTAAATTCCGGTAGTGCAGTAGCATTGAATGCTGCTTGGGGAAGTGGCAAAACATTTTTTGTTAGGCAAGCAAAAATGCTCATTGATATACATAATCCTAATAGTGATATTGATACAGAATGCCTGAATGAAGAAGAAATTGCTTTAATAAAAAAAGTCTATGATAGATATAATTCTGGTGCTGAAGAGTATGATATGCCAAAAATGGCGACAGTATATTATGATGCATGGAAGTATGATGATACAGAAGATCCTTTGTTATCGCTGCTTTATTGTATAATAACTCGTTATAGGGAAAATATAAATCCTGATAAAGTTTCTTGGATGAAGGGTGCGTTATTAAAATCACTACCACTCTTCAATGGATTGGCAAAATCAATAACAGGCTTAGATATAAAGGAAGTTCTTGAAGGTTTAAAAAATATCCTTGAAACTCAAGAAGATTGGTTTAAGCAGATTAAAAAGGAAAACGATATTGAGAACCAAGTAAGAGAATTATTATCAAATATTATACGAGATGATGAAGAAAAGCTTATCATCTTTATTGATGAGTTGGATAGATGTAATCCGCAATATGCAGTAAAGCTTTTTGAAAGAGTGAAGCATTACTTTAATCATCCCAAGGTTGTTTTTGTAATCAGCTATAATAAAGCAGAATTGCAGCATTCTATTAAGACTTTATATGGTTCTGAATTCAGCGCGGATAAGTATCTTGAAAGATTTTTTGATTATGAGTTTGGCTTGAGTACGATTGATGTCGAAAAGTATATGGATATCTTAGGAAACAGCAATATTATACATCTTAACATGTGTGCTATCGCGAAACTTTACAGCTTCCAAATGCGCGAAGTATGGAAATATAATGATTGTGTAAACAAGGCAATAGCCATGTTTAAAAAAATAATAAGCAATAATATATATTCTTCAGAAAAAAGCTTAGAGTTTTGTATTATATGGTTTTTACCGGTTATTATCGGCTTACGCTTTCATAATGAATCAAGTTATAGAGATTTTATTGATGGTAAAGGGTTCAAGCATTATAAAGATTTTTATGATTTGCAAATAAAAGGTTATGAGCCTCATTTTGGTGAATTGTTAAGTGATGGCGAGCAATTCGATAAAATACGTAATGGAATTATTCTAGATGGAGTATCGTTACAAGACAGATTTGAGCAGTTATATACAGCACTGCTTGGAGATTCAACTGATAGTAAATCAATTAGGTTTGGGCGTATTTTGGTAAATCGTGAGATAAGAGAAGAGTTTAGAAAAATTTGCAATGGTATTTCGTATTTAGCTGATTATAAGTAAGTGTATAGCTAAAAGTGACTTTCAGTAATATTATAAGAATTGATGAGAAGAGGATGTAGCGATGGATAGAGATTCTATATTTTACAAGATTAGAAGAAAAGGACAAGTAATAGCGCATCATTTATTGCCTGATGAATTCATGTGCAAATTGTACTCCAAAGTTGTATTACATAAAGATATTGATCTTAAGAATCCGAAAACATTTAATGAGAAGATTCAATGGATGAAAATCCATTATTATCCTAATAATAAGCTAGTTGTTCAAGGTGCAGATAAATATGCTGTTCGTTCTTATGTAGAGAGCAAGGGATTAGGAGATATACTTGTTCCTCTATTAGGGCATTGGGATAGCGCTGATAAGATAGATTGGGAAAAGCTTCCTGAAAAATTTGTACTCAAGTGTAATCATGGCTGTGCATATAATATTTTATGTAATGACAAAGCGAATTTTGATAAAGAAGCAGCAGTAAAACAATTGAAAAAATGGATGCAGGAAGATTTTGGCGCATTCAATATTGAATTACATTATTCAAAGATAAAGCCTCATATCACTTGTGAGGAATTTCTTGGTGACTGCATTATGGACTATAAGTTCTTTTGTTTCAATGGAGAACCAAAGTATATCTATGTTTCTAATGACTTAATTCATGACAGACAAGCGCAGATAGGATTTTTCTACTTAGATGGTAGTAAAATGCCTATGACCAGAGATGATTATACTGACATCCCATGCGTAACTTTACCGCCTTTTTTTGAGGAAATGAAAGAGGCTGCAATTAAATTATCAAAGGATTTTCCTTTTGTACGTGTTGATTTCTTCTTGGCTAATGGCAGATATTATTTTGCAGAATTAACGTTTACTCCAGGTGCTGGAATGATGCCGTTTAATCCGGAAAAGTTCGATTTAGAGTGGGGTAAGATGCTAGATATTGAGAAATTGAGGAAGCATGCATGAGCCAGATAAAGGAAATAGCTATTATAGGGCATTTTGGTGGCAATGAAGAGATTTTAGATGGTCAAACAGTAAAAACTAAGATTCTGTATAATGAATTACAAAATGCAACTGATTGGAAGATAAAGAAGGTTGATACCTATTATAAGAGTAAGAAGCCTTTAAAGCTTTTATGTGATACTATTAAATGCGTACTTACCACAAAGCATATAATTATTCTTTTGTCCAGAAATGGTATGCGTTTTTACTTTCCATTACTGTCGTTGTGTTCTAAGTTATTTGGCACTAGAGTATATCATGATTTGATTGGTGGCAGTTTGGATAAGCTAGTGTTGCAATATCCTGATTTTAGAAAATACCTTAATAACTTCAAAGTAAATTGGGTAGAATCTGCTGGCTTGAAGCTGAGATTGCAAAAAGTTGGCGTAACAAATTGTGAGGTAATGCCTAATTTTAAGCGTTTAAATGTTTTAACACATTATTGTGAAGAATATGCAGAGCCATTCAGATTTTGCATTTTTTCCAGAGTTATGAAGGAAAAAGGTGTAGAAACAGCTATTGAAACTGTTGAAGCAATAAATAAATCATCTGGCAGAGAGGTATGCAAGCTGGATATTTATGGAAGGATAGACGACGGGTATAAAAATCGTTTTGAAGAGCTTCTGCAAACTGTTAGCAGTGCAGTGAATTACAAGGGCATGGTTCCTTATGACAAGAGTGTTGAAGCGATAAAGGATTATTATGCTTTGCTGTTCCCAACATATTGGGATGGTGAAGGCTTCCCCGGAACTATTGTAGATGCGTTTTCAGCTGGTTTACCTGTAATAGCGACAAATTGGAATTGTAATGCTGAAATTGTAGATGATATGGTTAATGGCATTATCTATCCTAATGAAGATATTAAGGATCTTAGAAGTGCAATTGAATGGTGTATTTCTCATAAAAAAGAAGTCATTAGCTGGAAAAAAAGCTGTTTAGAAAAGGCTATGGAATATCAGCCAGATAATTACATAAAACAAATTATAAGAACTATAGAAGAGTAAAAGGGATTATCACATATGAAGCGTTTATTATGTATTTTAAGCTCGCTGGATGCTGGCGGGGCAGAAACTTTTATGATGAAAATTTTTCGTAGCTTGCCAGAAGATTGCAAGATAGATTTTATCGTGTCTGCCAAATCTGGATTTTACGAAAAGGAAGTAATTGATCTTGGCGGACGTATATTCAGAGTGCCCTTAAGAACAAAGCACCCAATAAAAACATTTAAAGCAATATATGATGTAGTGAAGCAGAATCACTATACACATATCTTGAAGTTATGCGATACACCGATAGGCTTATACGATTTATTAGCTGCTAAAATGGGTGGCGCAAAGGTTTTGTGTGTGCGTTCTTGTAATGCTGGTTCATCCAATAGTAAATTGGGGACATTAGTTAATGATTTTCTTAGACCATTCTTAAATATTATGACTGATGTAAAGATTGCTCCGTCACGATTAGCTGCTGAGTTTACCTTTGGTAAAGCAGAGGTAGAGGCAGGCAAAGTTAAGTTTATTCATAATGGCGTGGATTTAAATGTTTATAAATTTGATAAAGACAACAGAGAAAAAATTAGAAAAGAGTTTGGCATAGCAGAAGAGCAGCTTGTTATTGGACATATTGGGAGATTTAACCAACAAAAGAATCATAAGTTCTTAATTGAGGTTTTTGCTGAAGTATTAAAACAGAAACCGGATGCGTTGCTAATGCTTGTTGGTGACGGCGAGAAGAAGAATGAGATTAAAGAGCAAATCAGGGCTTTAGGTATTGAAGAATCTGTAATTTTTACCGGCATTCGGTCTGATGTTCCAGCACTGCTTTCGGCAATGGATGTTTTCGTATTTCCGTCATTTTATGAGGGTATGCCTAATACAGTAATCGAAGCACAGGCTACTGGTTTGCCTTGTGTGATTGCAGATACAATTACGAAAGAAGCAGAAGTTACTGAGTGCGTTAATTTTATGTCTTTAAGTGATTCTGCTGAATCGTGGGCTGATAAAGCATTAACATTGTTTGAAAAAGATAAGGAGAACCGTTTTTGCTATGGCGATAAGATGAAGAATGCTGGTTATGATATAGGTAGTTGCGTGAAGATATTTATTGGTTTAGTATTTAATGGTAAGAAATGAAATGCTTGAGTAAAATAAGTTAGTAATACATTATGTAAAAGATTGGACGATAAAATGCTGAATTATATTTTGAGAAATATTAAAATAACACCAGTTTTTTGTGTGGTAAGTAGTTTTTTGTTACTGCTAACTTTGAGAGACTTTTGTAAAGTTTTTATTCCGTTGGAGTTGTTTGTAATAATCTTAATCCTAGCGGTGTTCTTATTTAAAAAAAGCGATTATGCTATACTAGGTGTGGTTACGATTCCTCTTGGTCATGGTGTGCAGGTACCTTCTTTGTTATTAGTGTGCTTGTTAGCGATATTCTTCAAATTTGTTGTCTCTAATAAAGTCAGAATAACCAAAATAACTCTTTGTATTTTAGGCTTGTGCTTCATAGAGCTATGTAATGTTATAATTCATCCATATTCCGACTTCGTTGAGTATATCAGATATGCTGTTTCTTTACTGTTTCTTGCTTTTGTTTTGGATAATACTGATGAAAGTGATAAAGAGTTGTGTTCACGTATATTCAATTATTATATTACTGTTTATACATTTGTGATGTTCGATATCGTTTATCAATTGATTGCGAAGTATGGTTCAATTGTATATATAATAAGCAATGGTATTCGATTTGGCAACCTTGCAGAAAAGGGTGAACACTTAGTTTCTCTCTACGATAACGAAAATAATATTGCTTTATTTTCATTGATAGCAGTTATGGCGTGTGTGGCGGAGCTATGGAAGTCTAGTACTAGGGAAAGAAAAGTATTACTTTACGTATTATTAATAAGTTCTTCGTTTTTTGGGTTTATGACTTTATCAAAAGCATATTTGTTTTCATACGTGTTTTTAGGAATTTTAATATTTGCTAAGATTTTAAGACAAAGTAATACCAGCATCCTTCGTAAAATTATGATTTTTTGTAGCAGTATTGCATTATCTATTTTTGCCTATATTGAAATATTCGCTGATATAATCAATAATATTTTTACTAGAATTGATACTACGGAAATTAGTAGTGGTCGTATGAATATTTTTAATTTATACAACGAATATATATTAGACAATATAGAATTATCTGCTTTCGGGATAGGCATTCAAAATCCAGCAGAAAAAACAGGGATTTGGAATAGTATGCATAATGGCATTCAGCAAGTTTATGTAAGCTTCGGTATAGTTGGATTAATTCTTTTTATAATCTTAATTTATAGTATCTTAAAAAAAGGCAATGTATATAGAAAGTGTAAAATATCTTTGATTAATACAATTGTTTTTTTTGCACTTTTCATTTACACACAAAGTATTCAGTTCATGTCCAGCAGTTCTATATTTTTATTTTTAATAATTGTGTATTATTATATGTCATATCCGTATAATAAAAGAGTATAGATGAACTTAATCTAATTAATCTAATGTGTTAGAAAATGTACATTTGAAATGACAAGTATTAGATTTTTGGGATGGTAAACAATGAAAACAAAAATCTTATTATTAATAAATCAGCTCGGAATAGGTGGAGCTGAAAATATGGTCTATAATCTAGCGAAAGAATTAACTGCTATGAACGAGGAAGCTAGTATTGTATGTTGCGGTTCTAAACTCAACAATGCACTTGAAGCAAAAGCAGAAAGTGTTTGTAAGGTTACTTATTTGAATTTAACTGGTAAAGTCACTTTGCAATCTTACAGTACCGTTTTAAAAGAGATTAAACGGCAAAGCCCGGATGTTATACATGCACATTTGGGAGGAGTAGTTTTTGCAGCACCATTGTCAATTTTATTAAAGATACCATTAGTCATTACCGCACATACCAGACCGGATGTAGCTTTTCCTAAGAAAATTGTTCCGGTATTAAAGTTCTGTATGAAGTTCACTAACTGCAAAATGGTTGCTGTATCCAAAGAAAACCTTTTGCCGCTAAAGAAGTATTTTGGAGGTTGCAAACAAAAATATGCCTATGTAAATAATGGCATTGATTTGAGCAGATTCTACAGAAAGCAGCACGAAGATTTCACCTTTATCAATGTTGCAAGGCAGGATGAAAATAAAAATCAGATTGCTATATTAAAAGCCTTCACTGACCTTTACAAAGAGAATAAAAAAATAAAATTGTATTTAGTTGGCGATGGTCCTTGTCATAAAATGCTTGAACAGGAGATAAGCAAGTATGGCTTAGAGAATGTTGTTATAATGCCTGGTAATGTTTCAAATGTAGAGGATTATTATGCTTTAGCGGATGCTTATGTACAGGCATCTCATAGAGAGGCATTGCCATTGACTACCTTAGAAGCTATGGCATCCAGTTTACCGATTATTGCGACTGACGTAGGTGGAATGAAGGATATCGTAAAAGATAATGGTATTTTAATTCCTGATAACGATGATAATGCTTTGCTTTGTGCAATGAAAAAGCTTTTAGAATGCGAAGATAGTGAAGTAGAACTTTTAGAAAAAAGTTCACGAAAGATTGTCCAAGATTACTCTTCTAATGAAATGGCTAAGAAATATGGTGAAATTTATAGCGAATTACTAGTATAAAAATAATTTGGGTATTAGAGGTATATGTATGAAAATAGGTATTTTAACATTTCAAAGAACATCAAATTTTGGTTCAATGCTACAGGCATTTGCTTTATGCAAGGCAGTAAGAAATTTAGGGTATGATTGTGACATTGTTGATTATACATGTGTTGCTGTTGAAGATAGAGAAGCCTTGCATCCTAAATTTACGTCACTTAGAGCTATAGCAAAATTTTTATTATTTGATAGAAAATTAATAGCTAAAGGAAAAGAACTTTTGGCGTTTATTAATAAACAGAAGATGCTTAGCGAAAAGCGATATTCCAAAAGTGAGTTAAAGCAAGCTTGCGAAGCTTACGATATTTTTTTAGTTGGCAGTGATATTGTTTGGGATCCTAAAATTACTAATAATGATTTAACGTTCTTTCTAGATTTCGTGCCGGATGCTAAAGGTAAAATAGCTTTTGCTTCTTCCCTTGGGAAAGAGCCTGAGATTGGTTCAGAATTTTGGACTGCAGCATTTAGTAATTTAAAAAAATTTGATGGTGTGGCAGTTCGTGAAGAAAGTACGGCAAAGACTTTTTCTGAGCAGATTGTTAAAAAAGTAGAATGGGTTTGTGATCCTACGATGTTGTTAAGCATGGAGGAGTGGGATTCTGTTGTGTCAGAAAAATATAAGCGAGAAAACTACGTGCTTGTTTACTTCAATTCTGGTACAGCACTTGATGACGCAATAGCATACGCAAAAAAAATTAATGCTAAGGTATATGTAATTAATTATGGCTTACCTATCAAAGGCGCAAAAAATATAAGCGTAGAGACGTTGGAAGATTTTTTATCATTAATTAAATATGCTAAATGTGTTTTTACCGGTTCATATCATGGGTTCCTTTTCTCAATTTATTTTAAACGTGATTTTTGGTTCTATAATAGAGCACATGCGGAAAGAATGCTTTCATTAGCTGGTCGAATGGGTTTGCTGTCTAGAAACAGAGGAAATGCAGAGCTGGCATTTAATCATATTGATTACCAGTATGTAACACCTAAGGTTGTTGAATTTAGACAGCAATCACTTTCATGGTTAAAGAATGCAATTAATAAAGCTGGAGAGCATGTAGATGGATAAAATAGAATTATGCAGAGTATCAGAATGTGCTGCATGTAAGGCTTGCGTAAATATATGTCCTAAAAATGCTATTCATATGGAGAAAGACGAATATCAACAGATGTATCCTATGATAGATAGCAAGAAGTGTGTTAAATGCGGTTTATGTATGAAAACCTGTCCAGAGATTAATCCTGTGGCCTTAAATAGACCCAAAAAGGTTTATGCAGCATGGAGTAATAATACTGAAGAACGGGCGACAAGTGCTTCTGGTGGTATTGCTGCTGAATTATATAAATCGTTTGCAGCAGAAAATAGTTTATTTACCGGTGTTCAGTTCGATAAAGAGTTTTTGGCATATCAGAGCTTATATTCCGATTTATCTAATTTAGCTAAATTGAAAAACTCGAAGTATGTATATAGTGATATGAGAGATACATACAGAGAAGTTAATGTTGCTTTAAAAGATAATAAAAAAGTTCTTTTTATTGGAACTCCTTGCCAATGTGCAGGCTTGAAAAAATATATACCTGAGATAAGACAAGATAATTTATTTATAGTTGATTTAATATGTCATGGTATGTCGCCAAGTAAGTATTTGCAGGAACATATTGCATATGTTGAATCTAAATGTAATAGTAAGGCATCAGTATTATCTTTTAGAGATCCGGAGGCGCAAACGTATACGTTTACGTTTACGTTAACAGACAAAGGCGGAAAACGATTTTATTCTAAGAAAGTATATCGAAATGATGTCTATCAAATAGGCTACCATCAACGCTTGATTTATAATGAACATTGTTATAAATGTCATTACGCACAAATCGAAAGATGCTCTGATTTGACAATAGGTGATTTCAGCGGATTAGGTAGAGAGAAAGCTGTTGCTTACGATAAGCATAACGTTTCCTGTATCCTTGTTAATACTGAAAAAGGCAAATATTTAATTGAAAAGCTGGTAGCGGAAAATAGAATTTATATAGATGCCAGACCAATTCAAGAAGCAAGTAAATACGAACAGCAACTGCAAAGTCCATCTGTCCCTCACATTAAAAGAGATCAATTTTTGGCACTGTATAACAAAATAGGTTTTGAAGGGGCTGCAAAGAAGGTTCTCCAAAACGAAATTGTTAAAAATGAACTGAAACATTTTCTTTGCGTAGAAAAAATCAAGGGGATACTAGCATTGCTTCTTCCAAGATCAGTTAAGCAATTTATCAAAAGACTGATATTCCGATAAAGAGAGGCTTTAATTTTGGCAAATAGTAAAGGTAAAGATTTAATAAAAAATACTGGCATACTAGCGATTGGTAATATAGCTACAAAGGCTATTACCTTTTTACTATTGCCGTTATATACTGCTTTATTGAATGCTGAGCAGTATGGAATTATTGAAAACTTAACAACGTATGTTACATTATTAGTTCCTATTATAAACTTACAATTGTCACAAGCGATTTTTAGATTTGCCACAGAGAAGAGAGACAGTAATGCTTATGTATCAAGAGTATATAGTACATCAGCTTGTTTGTCTTTTGGTCTGTTAATAGTTTATACAGGTGTTTTTTTGTTGATTCAGGGATTTTTAGAGATACCTTTTAAATGGTATTTGTTAATTGGAACTTGGCTGAACATTTTCATGCAAATGGTTTCCTATGCAGCGAGAGGCATTGGAGATAACCTGGCATATTCTGTTGGTAATTTTATATTAGGTGCTTCTGTTATATTTTTCAACATCCTGTTCTTAGCTTTTTTCAAGATGGGCATAATGGGTATGCTCACGTCCTATTGCTTAGGTCCAATTTTAGGCATAACATTCATAACAATAAGAATTAAGCTTTGGAAGTTTTTAAAACTGGAATTATGCAGTTTTAAAGAAGCAAAGAATCAGTTGTCTTATTCTTTGCCGTTAGTTCCCAATGAGTTATCATGGTGGGCATTGAATGTATCTAATAAAGTAGTTATTACACATTTCTTAGGATATGCAGCAACAGGTCTGTTTTCTGTTGCCGCTAAATTTTCCATGATATTTTCCACGGCCTTTAGTGTGTTTAATGCTTCGTGGACAGAACAGGTTGTACTTCACTTTCATGATGATGATGGTATACAATTTATAAAATCAACAATTAATAGAGCAGTAAGATTTTTTATAGCTCTAAATTTGATGATTATAGCCACAATGCCGTTTGTTTATCCGTTTATGGTTAATACGAGCTACCAGAGTGCGTATAATCAGGTGCCTTTGTTTTTGATAGCTACTGTAGGACAGGTCTTTATTGGTTTGGTTAGTCCTATATACCTGGTAAATAACGAAACAAAAAAAGTTGCTGAAGCTACTGTTACGGCTGCTATTATAAATGTAGTGGCAGATATCATTTTGGTTAGATATATAGGCGTTTATGCAGCAGCAATGGCTTCTATTATCGGATACAGTGTTGTTGCTATAATACGAATTATCGATATCCAAAAAAGATATTTCAAATTAGAATTATCTAAAAAGCTTTTACTATCTTTATTGCTGATGTATGTGTTGGTTTGTGCTTTGTATTTTTATAATAATCTTATAGGAAATATTGTAGGATGGCTTGGCTGTATGGTATATTGCGTATACATAAACAAGGATATTTTGTCCAAAATAAAGGCTTATTTGAGAAATAGGGTAGCTTAAAAGGTGGAATCAAAAATGAATATTTTAGGTTATGTAATTAGAAAACTAAAAGGCTCTTTGCGTTGCGCTAAAGAAGAAGGAATGGTTGTAGGGAAAAATGTTAGCGTAATGGGTGGAGTTGATTTTGGCAGTGAACCTTATTTAATAACCTTGCATGACAATTGCCGAATTTCGTGTAATGTCACGTTTATAAATCACGATGGTGGTACATGGAGTTTTCGTAATGACAACGAGCGGTATAAAAGTGTAGTTAAATATGGAACTATCGAAGTAGGTGAGTATACCTTTATAGGGGCCAACAGTACGATAATGCCAGGTGTAAAAATAGGAGATCACTGTGTTATAGGAGCATGTAGCTTGGTGAATAAAGATGTTCCTAGCGGAACCATTGTTGGAGGTATACCTGCAAGATTCATTTGCAAAACGATGGATTATGCTGAACGTTGTTTAAATAGTATGCCGGAAGATTTTGATGAAGAGGCATATTTTAAAGATAAAAAGGAATATCTTATTTCGCATTATATGAGGAAAAGATGATGAAAAAATTCATTATAACCATAGATACAGAAGGGGATAATTTGTGGGAATGGCAGGAAGGTATGCCAATTTTTACAGAGAATGTGAAATATCTTCCACGCTTTCAGCATTTATGCGAAGAGTATGGCTTCAAGCCAGTTTGGTTAAGCAATAACGAAATGCTTAATGATGCTGCTTACATTGATTTTATTGCTGATCTTGAAGAGCGTAAAACCGGAGAATTAGGCATGCATTTACACGCATGGAATACTCCTCCAGATTATGATTTGCCAATAGTGCAATCTGGACAGCCTTATTTGATTGAGTATCCCAAAGAAATTATGGAAGCAAAAATTGCATATATGACTGATTTAATAAAAAGTCGTTGTGGTATTAGTCCTGTTTCTCATAGAGCTGGGCGCTGGGCTATGAATCAGACATATTTTGATTTGCTGATTAAATATGGCTATAAGGTAGATTGCTCATATACACCCGGAATTAACTGGAATACTAGTCTTGGTAGAAGCAGTGGTTCAAAAGGTAGTGATTATTCTTCTGTTAGTGAATCTGTACAAATTATAAAAGGATCAGAGAATAACGGTTCTATTTTAGAAGTGCCAATGACTACTAGAACAAGAAATGTTTGGGTTAGTCAACCGGGAAGAGGCTTGCGTGGAATTGCAAGTTCTGCGTATCATATGTTAAAAGGCAAACAAATGTGGTTAAGACCAATGAAGAACAATTTAAAAGATATCAAAAAACTTATATCATTGGAACGTGATTCAGACTATCTTATGTTTATGATTCATTCATCAGAGCTTATGCCTGGAGGAAGTCCTACATTTAAGTCAAAAGAATCTATAGAAGAATTGTACCGTGCTATTACAGAGATATTTGAGATTGTTTATAAAACGCATGAGGGATGTACGTTGAGAGAGTATGCTGAGAGATATGTAAGGACGGAGAATAAAAATGACTAAAAATACATTGGAGCAAGACTATATGCGCTATCCAAAGGCTTCGGATATGCCGGCTTTTCAAAAGTACTTTAGAAAGGTTCAGAGCACCAGCTTTTATCCATTACAGTTTCTTTACAAAGTGATTTTTAGACTGCTTAAAGAAATTCGTCATATTGAAATATCAAGAACTACGCAAATCGGAGAAGGATTATATATAGGTCATGCTTATAACATCACCATTAACCCAAATGCCGTTTTAGGAAGAAATATAAACATACATCGTGGTGTACTTATTGGACAAACAAATCGGGGGGGGAGACAAGGAGCTCCTGTCATTGGTAATGAAGTTTGGATTGGTATAAACGCTGCTATCGTTGGTAAGGTAACTATTGGGGATGATGTGTTGATTGCACCGAATAGTTATGTTAACTGCGATGTGCCAAGTCATTCAATTGTGTTTGGTAATCCTTGCATTATTAAGCATAGGGAGAATGCGACTGAAGGGTATATCAATAGGAAAGTGTGAAAATTGGAGAAATATTATGCCAAAAAAATTAAAATTAACGGAATTTCAAACTAATCTTAAATCTGAACTTGAGATTCTGTATAATCAAATATGGCAATATATAGAAAGTGACCAAAAGTCACTTTCTGATGATGATGCCAATAGGATTTATAACGAAATGGCTAAAAAAGCCCATGAATTACATATGTCTTTAAAAGACAGCGGTCATGAGCCTAAGCATCATAAGTATATGATTGAAAATCGTGGGTGTAAACCAGAGGATGAGCGATTTTATGAGCATGTGCATCCAGTACAGGATTTGTTGGCATTTATAGAGGATGTAGATGCAAATAATGATCCGGAAGATATAACTATAGGTAAGACATTTACGCTGAAGATTTTTACAAAGCGTTGGGGACATTATGATCAATATGAAATTACTAGAACGGATAAAGGTTGGGACATTAAAGGATTAGTTGCGCCCCGTTATTCATGCAACAAAATGATGAAACCAGGCTTAAATAAATTATTAGAGCATGATAGTGTTTGTTATCCCAAACAGGTAAATATCTTTTTTGAATGGCTTTGGGATAAGGCAGCGGAGGATGGACTGACTAAAGCAGAGGTTCAGAAAGCTATAAACAAATTAGGTAACTGGATAAGTGAATGCGAAAAGAATGCTCCGAGAGAAGGAGTATTTGAAGGATTAATCTAATGATTACAAAAATAAAAAGTAATGCTAAAACAGAATTTAAAAAAGGCATAGTAACTTTTTTAGATGTATTGGGATGGAAAGGACTTTGGCAGAGCAATAAAGAAGCAGTAAACCATCTTAAAGAATTAGTGCGTGAGACTCGTAAACATGCTAATAATATTGTTAAAGCATACAATGAAAAAGAACTGGCGAAAGATGTTAGATATAAGGCTATAAAAATTAAGGTTCTTAGTATATCTGATACTATTGTTTTTCTTTCGGAAACAGAATCCATAAAAACGTTGGAGTTTCATGCAGAACTTTGCGCATGGGTTTTGGAATATGCGTTACATCGGAGACTTCCGCTACGTGGAGCAATCAGCTACGGCAAGTTTATTGAATCTAATAATATAATGTTAGGACCGGCTATTGATGAAGCTGCTGCTTGGCATGAAAGTACAGATTGGATAGGTGTTATTTTAACTCCGTCAGCACAGATGTATGTGAGAACTGAAAAAGTTAGGTGTATTATTGCCGACTATACAGATATTCCTTTTAAGAAGAGCAATAAAACATTGCAATCCTGTGTTGATTGGGACTTTAATACGGAAGATGAATTATACGAGATTTTTCTTGAAAAAGGGCCGCATATGCCAGAAGTTGCACCTAAATATTTAAATACACTTAAATTTTTAGAGTGGAGAAAGAATAGAGCAAAAATCAATAATTGAATTTGAGGAAAGCAGTCCTTTAATAATATAGTTCGATTGTTTTATATGATATTAGTCACTTGGCTTTCTTAAACACGAAAGGTATCGGAAAGGAGTTAGTATATGTTAAAGAAATATGCTGATTATATGGAAGACATTTCCTGTGATGTTCTTTATGAAAAACTACTTTCCTTTGGCATGTTTTCGGAAAAATTACCGCCTGTCTTTGATAATAAGTCATTTACGTTATTTTGCAAAAACAATAATCCAAAATTCAATTCTAAGAAGCTATATGATTATGTACGCTATAATACAATTCGCAATATAAATGTTCCTAGACAAATCGGCATACCTGTTCCCATGGCATATGAGAAATTGTGTGGTGTTTTAAGAGATAACTGGGAAGAAATAAAGACTCATTTTCATACACAGACTGATTCTCATGATTATATTATTAGCAGGCTGCATATTCAGTTAAGGAAAAATAAAGATACGCTTTTTGACATGAACTACGATGATTGGAGAAGAGGCGGATCACCAAAGGATGATTTATGTATAGGTAGTAGATTTGTAGTTAAGACTGATATCTCAACATGTTTTCCAAGTATATATACACATTCTATTCCTTGGGCTGCAATTGGAAAATCAGAAGCGAAAAATAGGTTAGGAGAAAGAAGTAACGAAATTTCATGGTTTAATGCTATTGACAAAGCTTGCCAAACAGTGAAATGCGAGAAACGCATGGACTTTTAATTGGACCGCATGCGTCTAATCTTATTGCAGAAATAATACTCGGAGTTGTTGATAATAATCTCTATAATAAGAATTGGCGTTATGTACGTTGTATAGACGATTATACATGCTTTGTAGAAACTAAGGAAAAAGCTGACTCTTTTATAAAAGATTTAGTAATTGAATTAGAAAAATTTGATTTGTCGATTAATCATAAAAAGACTAAAATTGAAGAATTACCTAGTGCAGCACTTGAGTACTGGGTACGTAAATTGAATGGATTTAACTTATTAACACCATATGGACAAGTCGATTATAAAAAAGCTAGTGCATATTTGGATATTGCAGTTGGATTAATGAAAGCTATTGATAATAATGCTGCGGTACTTAATTATGCAATCAAGGTTTTATCAGGAGAAAAATTAACTAATAGTGCTAGAAATTATTGTTGGAAAATGTCTATGCATTTTTGCTTATTGTATCCTTATTTAATTTCATTAATGGAAAAGTACGTTTTTGAGGCATTTAAAGTGCCAAAAGATAAAATTAATATCTTCATTAATAAAGCATTTAAGGATGGAGTTTCCAACCGTAATTACGAAGAAGCCAGTTATGCAATTTATTTTGCTATAAAGTTTGATTTAATTATAGAAGCGATAAATTGCGAAAATATTGTTAGTAGCAATGATTGTATATATAAATTAATATCTTTTCTGTATTACAAAAAGCTAAAAGCTAATAATGAACTTAAGATATTGCGTGAGCATGCACTTGAACTTAAAAAGAATGATAGTGATATGTATAGAAATTGGGTTTTTGTATATGAAGTGTTAAGCGCATCAAATTTGAATTCTGATTGGGTGAATCTGAAAAGAAATGGAGTTTCTTTTTTGAAACCAGAATTTAGATTTTAAAGAAATTTATTAAAGTTGAGGTAAAAATGGCTAAAAATATATTAGAACAAGACTATATGCTTTTATCCTAAGGCTTCGGATATGCCTGCTTTTCAAAAGTACTTTAGAAAAGTTCAGAGTACCAGTTTTTCTCCGTTGAAATTTTTTTATAATGTGATTTTTAGAATACTGAAAGAGATTCGTTGTGTGGAATTACCCAAAACAACCCAAATTGGACCTGGTCTGTACCTTGGTCATGCTTATAATATTACAATTAACCATAGAGCTATTATAGGTAAAAACGTAAATATACATAAAGGAGTAACCATTGGACAAACCAATCGGGGGGGGAGACAAGGAGTTCCTGCTATTGGTAATGGCGTATGGATAGGTATAAATGCTATCATTGTTGGCAAAATAACTATTGGCGATGATGTTATGATAGCGCCTAATAGTTATGTTAATTGTGATGTACCGAGCCACTCTATTGCGATTGGTAATCCTTGTATTATCAAGCATAGGGAGAATGCGACAGAAGGATATATTGATAGGAAAGTGTAAGAGGTATAAATTTCATAGTTTTACAATATGAGATTTTTACATTATCCCAGATTATCAAGAGGTGTTACAGCATGGATGAAGAAAAATTATCCCAAATTTTTATCCCGGATATTAGCAAAGATAACGATAATTTATTGAATAGTAATCTCAATTTAGCTTACTATACTAGTGCTGGAACTTTGTTTAGTATTTTGAAGTATAAACAGCTATGGTTACGTAGTACCATGTGCATGAACGATTATCAAGAGATTAAATATGCGTTTGAATACGTAAAAGCAACTTTATATGATAATAATTCGACTATATTTAGTGAATATGTTATTATTTTGGAAAAGATAATGAATTTAACAGAAAAAGAAATTATAACTAAGTTTAATGAATTGGTGAATAATATTTTTGGAGGATCGTATCTCCATACCTATATTATGTGCTTTAGCGAACATGATGAAGGTAACTTCCCTGATGGCAATTTACAGATGTTTAATAGTTACGGACGAGGAAATGGAGCTTGTGTGGTCTTTGAGAAAGAAAGACTAAAAGATTTGTATTTGCCTATATTTAAAGTACATTACTTCGAAAAAGAAGAAATCAGAGATAGAATAGAAGAGTTGCTTAAAAGATTAGCAGGGAACTCTCAGGCGTTATGTACTGTTGAAAATAATGATTTATTAAATTATTTGAAGCTGTTCTTTATTCATCTTATTGTTACAACAAAACACCCTGGTTTCAGCCAAGAGCGAGAATGGAGATTAGTAGTTAATACTAAACTTTTAAATTATAATGTAGTATTCAAAAATGCTTTGACTGAGGAAGTTGAATGCATTAATATGGTTCCGCAAATTATAAAGAAGCTAGAAATAAGTGGATATGAGAATGTGCTACATAAGATTATTTTGGAGCCAAGATATGATTTGGCTGCAGAGGTTTTAGCAGTAAAAAAGCTGTTAGGAGAAAAATGGCATATTAATGATATAAATGAAATCGTAAGAATTAGTGATATACCAATAAGAAGATAAGTAGATTTAAATAAAAAATAAGTGTAGAAGTTGGAGGTTAGGAAATGGTTAACGAAATTAATCAAATGACAAAGTAATTAGAGATTTGGCACATGGCTATATTACATTAGATGAGTTTTTTCAAAAGCTCGTTGACAATAAGCATTTTCAAAGGTTGCGTTATATTAAGCAGCTAACATGTCAACATGTTTATCCCTCTGCTAACCATACTCGATTTGAACATTCTTTGGGTGTATATTATCTTTCTCGTCGTTACTTTAAAGCTATAAAAAGGCAGTTAATAGAAAGTGGAGATGTTGATGAGAAAAGTTTTGAAAACATGCTTTTTAACCTTTCTGTTGCTGCGCTATTGCATGACGTTGGGCATGCACCATTGTCCCATCTTGGCGAAAAGTACTTTAATGTAAGAAAAATAAAAAAAGCATTTGAAGTTGAATGCGATAGCAGAAATATAGCGTATAAGGATATTTGCGCTTGTAAGGGTGCAGCACCACATGAATTGATGTCATGTTATATTATAGTGAAGTATTTTTATAATATTATTCTGCAAGAAAAAGCGAAAGAGTATGATGTGGATTTCGAACTTATTTGTAGAATGATAGTTGGTGCTACTTATAATACAGATAGTAAGTGGTTTGAAGATTTAGCTATCGGAGTACTAAATTCCAGCACTATTGATATGGATAAATTAGATTACATTATTCGAGATCCTCTGATGACTGGTATCAGTGTGCCAAGAATAGATGTAACAAGGTTTTTTAGAGGGTTAAAGTACAAAAAAGAAACACATAAGGTAGTAATACTTAAACAAGCAATTACAGTAGTACAGAATATAATTGACACTAGGGATTGTTTGTATCTCCTTGTTTGCAATCATCACGTAACTGTTTATACTGATTTTATCATTGAGTTCTATATTAAGCACTTAATGTTAATGCACGATAAAGGTCAGTTAGCTATTACAGAAGATAGCTTAGATGCTAATGACTACTTTAGCTGTGATGCTATTGGTGAAAAACTTGTAACTGATGGAGATTTACTTTGTAAACTCAAGGAATATTATAATAAAAATAAAAATTTCTCTCCATATACACAAGTTATTACACCACAGATTTTTGAACGAAAATTCTTGGCTCCGTTATGGAAAGACTTGTACAGCTTTAATATGTTTCAAGAGAAATATATCGGAGATACTTATAAAATAGAGGATATGTTGAAGAAAATGTGTGATAATGAGGATTATATTTATCGTCGCTACATAGCTAGAGAGATAAATAATAAATTAAAGTTAACGCATGGAAATATATTTATAGTGCCAAGATCCAATAAATTCTACATGGATAATCCAAATAATAAGTTTTACATTTATGTTAATGACTGTTTAAAAAAGATTTCTGAATTGTTACCCCAAAAATATTATGGGAATTTACATTCTGGTGCAGCTTTTTATGTCTATGGACCTAAAGAACATATAAATGAGGTTAGGGAAGCTTTTGTAGAAGTAATTAAACGTGGTTTACCGTCTAAAGATAAAATTGATTATCCAGAGAGCATTCCTAATTGGTTAAAAGACAGTGAAGATGATTAACCAATTATTGATAAATGCTACCATATTTTATACATGTCGGTCAATTAACATACGTAATGTACTAAATTTATAAAAATCGTCTTGAAACGTTTGGCGTTTACATAATCATAACTGCTTTTTGAAGCCAAAAGGAGCTGAATGGCAATTGAACATAAACGAAGAATACAACATTTGGCTGCAGCATACTGTAGATAGCCAAAAACTTCATCAAGAGCTTGTTGCAATGCAAAATAACAAAGCACAGATAGAAGACGCCTTCTACTGTGAGCTTGCCTTTGGCACCGCCGGACTGCGTGGTGTAATGGGTGCTGGTACCAACCGCATGAACAGCTACATCGTTGCCAGAGCATCGCAGGGAGTAGCAAACTATCTGAAGCAAAACCAGGCGCAGCCTGCAGTCGTAATAGGCTATGACAGCAGAAACAACAGTCGCAAATTTGCAGAAATAACAGCAGAGGTATTCGCAGCCAATGGTATCAAGGTTCATATCTGGCATGAGCTGATGCCAGTACCGACAGTATCCTTTGCTACACGCTATTTAAATGCTGCTGCAGGCATCATGATAACAGCATCGCACAATCCTGCAAAATACAATGGCTATAAGGTATATGGCGCAGATGGCTGCCAGATAACTACAGAAGCAGCCAACAGCATCCTTGCAGAAATCAATAAGCTAGATATCTTTAAAGATGTAAAAAAAGCAGACTTTCAAACCGCACTTGCAAGCCAACAAATCAGCTATATAGATGATGCTGTCTATAATGCCTTCTTAAAAGAAGTAAAGCAGCAATCCGTATTGTTTGGCGAAGAAGTGCAAAAGGACGCTGCAATAGTATATACACCGTTGAACGGCACAGGACTAAAGCCAGTTACCCAAATATTGGCAGAAGTAGGCTACACCAACATCAAAATAGTACCGGAACAGAAATTACCGGATGGTAACTTCCCAACCTGCCCATATCCCAATCCGGAGCTTGCGGAAGCGCTGAAATTCGGTATAGAATACGCCAGAACCAACAACGCTGATCTTTTGCTGGCAACCGATCCGGATTGCGACCGCGTAGGCATCGCCGTAAGGGACGAGCACGATGAATACCAGATCCTGACAGGCAACCAGGTAGGTGTACTCCTCTTAGATTACATCTGCAGCCAAAGAAGTAAGCACCACCAGCTGCCGGAAGCTGCAGTCATGATAAAAACTGTTGTAACAACAGCAATGGCAGAACAAATTGCCCAAAGCTATGGTGTAAGAACCATCAACGTATTGACAGGCTTCAAATATATTGGTGAGCAAATTGGCCTGTTAGAACAAAAAGGCATGGCAGGCAATTATATATTTGGCTTTGAAGAAAGCTGTGGTTATTTAAGCGGACCTTATGTACGTGATAAAGATGGCGTAAATGCAGCGTTCCTAATATGTGAAATGTACAGCTACTACGCAACGCAGGGCGTCAGCATCCTGCAAAAGCTGGCAGAGCTGTATAAAAAGCATGGTTATAGCATAAATTTAACCTGTAGCTACGAATTTGATGGCAGCACTGGTCTGGCAAAAATGCAGCAGATAATGAACAACCTGCGTCAGGGAGTGGCGGAGCTTGCAGGCAAAAAAGTAATCTCTGTGCTTGATTATGCTGGAGGCATTAACGGCCTGCCTGCAGAAAATATGCTGCAATTCACATTGGAAGATAAATGCTCGGTGATTGTGCGTCTTTCTGGTACAGAACCCAAATTAAAGACCTACATTTACGCCATTGGTGAAAGTAAAGCGCAGGCAGAACAAATTGCTGAAGACCTGATTGCAAGCAGCAAAGAACTGCTTAAATAAAAATAGATATAAGAGTAATCACAAAAGAAATGGAGCTGTTGAAGATGAAAAAAATAACCAAAGCTGTAATCCCTGCTGCAGGCTTAGGCACCCGCTTTTTGCCCGCAACAAAAGCCTGCCCCAAGGAAATGCTGCCAATCGTAGATAAACCTACAATTCAATACATCATTGAAGAAGCACTTGCTTCCGGAATTGAAGACATTTTGATCATCACCGGCCACAACAAACGCTCCATCGAAGACCACTTTGACTATAACCCTGAGCTGGAACAAAACCTGCGTGAGCATGGCAAGGACGAGCTGCTGGCGATGGTAAGGGACATTGGTAACATCAACCTGCACTACATCCGCCAAAAGGAACCCAAAGGATTGGGACACGCCATCCTGTGTGCCAAAGCGTTCGTAGGCAATGAGCCATTTGCAGTGCTCTTAGGTGATGACGTTGTTTATAACGATGAATATCCCTGCTTAAAGCAGCTTATGGACGTATATAACAATACTGGTGCCAGCGTGCTTGGCTGCCAAACAGTGCCGCAGGAAAAGGTTTCCTCTTATGGCATTGTAGCAAGCGAAGCAACAGATGCAGAGCGTATCTATAAAGTAAATGACATGGTAGAAAAGCCTGCTGTAGAAGAAGCACCCAGCCGTTTGGCGGTATTGGGACGTTATGTAATCACGCCGGAGATATTCTCCATCCTGGAGCATACGGAACCTGGACGTGGCGGTGAAATTCAGCTTACTGATGCGTTGAAGGTACTGGCGAAGGAACAGGCCATGTATGCTTATGACTTTGTTGGCCGTCGCTATGACGTGGGCGACAAGCAAGGCTATCTGGAAGCAACGGTAGAATATGCGCTGCGCAGACCGGAGCTGAAGGATAAGTTTTTGGAATATCTGAAGGGGATTGTAGAGTAAGCAGAGATTAGCATATAAAGCGAAACATCGCCAGTGATATGTAATAAAGAAATCCCTAAAAAACTTCTGCTGAATTAACAGTAAAGCGCAAAATAAATATCAACTGCGCTATAAATCATTAATAGTAACAGGTAATTTTTTACAAAGTATTAAAGAATATTTTATTCAATAGTGGTATAATATAGCATAGCATACTATTATGCTTGTGTAAGGAGATTGTATATCATGCAAACAATTTTAGTAACCGGTGCCGCCGGCTTCATCGGCAGCAACCTCGTCCTGGAGCTTTTGCGTTCCATGTCACCGGTGCAAATCATCGGTCTGGACAACATGAACGACTACTACGACGTATCCATCAAGGAATACCGTCTGGAGCAGATTGCTGCCAGCGCTGCCGAACACAGCGACTCCCAGTGGACCTTCATCAAAGGCAACCTGGCTGACAAAGCACTCATCGACAAAATATTTGCCGACTACAAGCCCGAAATAGTAGTAAACCTGGCAGCACAAGCAGGCGTGCGCTATTCCATCACCAACCCGGATGCCTACATCGAAAGCAACCTGATTGGCTTCTACAACATCCTTGAAGCCTGCCGTCACTCCTATGACAACGGCGCTAAGGGCGTAGAGCATCTTGTATATGCTTCCAGCTCCAGCGTATATGGCTCCAACAAAAAAGTGCCGTATTCCACCGATGACAAGGTAGATAACCCTGTATCGCTGTACGCTGCCACCAAAAAATCCAACGAGCTGCTGGCACATGCCTACAGCAAGCTGTACAACATTCCCTCAACCGGACTACGCTTCTTCACCGTATATGGTCCTGCAGGCCGCCCAGACATGGCATACTTTGGCTTCACCAACAAGCTGCTGGCAGGCAAAACCATTGAAATCTTTAACTACGGCAACTGCAAGCGTGATTTTACCTACGTTGATGACATCGTAGAAGGCGTAAAGCGCGTAATGCAGGCACCGCCGGAGCGCAAGGTGGGCGAGGACGGACTGCCACTGCCGCCGTATAAGGTATATAACATTGGCAACAGCCATCCCGAAAATCTGCTGGACTTTGTGACCATCCTGCAGGAAGAGCTGCTGCGCGCAGGAGTACTGCCTGCTGATTATGACTTTGAAGCACACAAAAAGCTTGTACCCATGCAGCCTGGCGATGTGCCTGTAACCTATGCTGACACCACGCCGCTGGAGCGCGACTTTGGCTTTAAACCGAGCACACCGCTGCGCGAAGGTCTGCGCAAATTTGCTGAATGGTACAAGAAATTTTATAACTGCTGATTATATAACAAAAGGAGTATGATGAACATGAAAATTGCCGTTGCCGGTACTGGTTACGTTGGACTTTCCCTAGCTACGCTGCTTGCGCAGCACAATGAAGTAAAGGCCGTTGATATTATCCCGGAGAAGGTTGAACTGATCAACAACAAAAAATCCCCGATTCAGGATGATTATATTGAAAAATATCTGGCTGAAAAGGACCTCAACCTTGTTGCTACGCTGGATGCAGAAATGGCTTATAAAGACGCAGAATTTGTTATTATCGCTGCACCGACCAACTACGACAGCAAAAAGAACTTTTTCGACACCAGCGCTGTAGAAACAGTAATCAAGCTGGTTATGCAGTACAACCCCAATGCCATTATGGTAATCAAATCCACCATTCCCGTTGGCTACACTAAGAGCATCCGCGAGAAAACTGGTAGCAAGAACATCATCTTCAGCCCGGAATTTTTGCGCGAAAGCAAAGCACTGTACGATAACCTGTATCCGAGCCGCATTATCGTGGGCACCGACCTGGAGGACGAGCGCCTGGTGAAGGCTGCGCACACCTTTGCCGGCCTGCTGCAGGAGGGCGCAATTAAAGAGAACATCGACACCCTGTTCATGGGCTTTACTGAAGCAGAAGCTGTTAAGCTGTTCAGCAACACTTATCTGGCACTGCGCGTATCCTATTTCAACGAGCTTGATACATATGCTGAGATGAAGGGCTTGGACACCCAGCAGATTATCAACGGCGTTTGCCTTGATCCGCGTATTGGCAGCCATTACAATAACCCCAGCTTTGGTTATGGCGGTTACTGCCTGCCTAAGGACACCAAGCAGCTGCTGGCTAACTATGCAGACGTACCGGAAAACATCATCGAAGCAATTGTTGAAAGCAACAGAACACGTAAAGACTTCATCGCTGAGCGTGTGCTGGAAATTGCCGGTGGCTATGAAGCTAATGCTGAATATGATGCACAGAAGGAAGGCAAAGAGCCTGTAATCGGCGTATACCGCCTGACCATGAAATCCAACTCCGACAACTTCCGCCAGAGCAGTATTCAGGGAGTAATGAAGCGCATTAAGGCCAAAGGTGCGAAGGTTATTGTTTACGAACCTACGCTGGAGGATGGCAGCACCTTCTTTGGCAGTGCTGTGGTAAACGACCTCGAGAAGTTCAAGGCTGAAAGCCAGGCGATTATTGCAAACCGCTATGACAGCTGCCTGGATGATGTGCAGAAAAAAGTATATACCAGAGATTTGTTCAGAAGAGATTAATATGGAATAAAGTGAAACACCGACGTCCGCTGTACCGAGGGTACGGCAGATGCCGGTGTTTTTGATCGCTTTAATATTTGAGAATTATACTCGAATAGGTACTGTCAATAGTTTTGCGCAAATTTCTTCAGACATCCTAGCAGAAGTTTAGTATATAAGTTTAACGGTTAGTGCACTTCACCGTTAAATATCAACTAGCTTCTGCTTGAGATACCTTTGCTTATTAAGTTAGCTGTTTTTAAGATATTTTTGCTTCGCAATACTGTTCTTCGGCAAGCATATCTGTTAGATGTTTCATGTTCAAGTAACGTTTTTTGCCCCAATCATTGCTGGCTATATAACGCAATCTTGCACATACAAGCATCAATGCTGATTCACCATCAGGAAACGTGCCAATCACTCTTGTGCGACGCTTTATTTCTCTGTTTACACGTTCAATAACGTTATTGGTACGTATACGCAGCCAATGCTCTGACGGAAACTCCATATAGGTTAAGGTTTCCTCTAAACCATTTTCTAGTTTATCGGCAGCCTTGTTAAGTTTCATCTCACGTAATCTGGAAATTACTGATTTAGCCTTTTCTTTAGCTGCTGCTTTATTCTCCTGAGCATGAATTGCTTTGAGCATCTTGGCAACTTCCTTGACAGTTTTGCGTGGAACTACAGAAAATATATTACGGTACATATGCACCGTGCAGCGTTGGTATCTGGCATTTGGAAACACTTCACCTATGCTTTCTACCATGCCTAAATTTTTATCGCCAATTATAAGTTTTACGCCATCTAAGCCACGGCTTTTCAGCCATACAAAGAAATTTTTCCAGCTTTCAGTATCTTCTTTGAGGCCCTCGGCTGTACCTATGACTTCTCTGTATCCGTCTTCTGTGACGCCAATAGCAACTAATACAGATGCGTTTTCAAAGGAGCCTCCCCAACATCTCTTCAGGAAAATACCGTCTACAAAGACATAGGGGTACTTTTCTGTAAGCTTTCTGGAGCGCCATTCTTCAATTTGAGCAAAGCATTTTTGATTCAGATTGCTAATGGTTCCGGCTGAAACCTTCTGTCCCCAGAGAATCTCTGTAATACTTTCAACACGACGCATAGAAACGCCGGCAAGATACATTTCTACCAAGGCTTCTTCTACGGAGCATTCACGTCTTTGGTAGCGCTGAATAATAGCAGACTCAAAAGTAAGACCTTTTAATTTAGGCACTTTTAAAGTAATGTCACCAGCTTGAGTAGAGAATGATCTTTCGTAATGACCGGCGCGATAACCTTTTCTTGTTTGCTCACGTGCGTAGCGTTCAGCTTGTACAAGTTTGTCAACTTCTGCATCCAAAAGAGCATTGAGAGTTTCTTCTACACTATTTTTCACAATAGTTTTAAGTTCGTTATGGATAAATTGCTCGTTTAATTGTATAATGTTACCAGACATAGATTCTACCTTCTTTCAAGTTTTGTGTGGTAACTTAATTGTAAGCAAAGGTAGTCTCTATGTCTATCTTTTTGAATTGAATTTGCACAACTTATTATACGTCATCTGTTTTTGATCGCTTTAATATTTGAGAATTATACTCGAATATCGTGCAATAGAAAAAGCGCTTGCCAAATGGCAGGCGCTTTTTGAACAGGAGCCTACTGCTCCTTAGCTAACAGGTCCTTGAAGTACTGGTGCTCTTCGGGCGGAATATGCAGCTTTACCATAGCTTGGTCAACAGAACAGCTGTCGCTGAGCATAGTGTTCTTTATAAAACGAATAGTAGCTTCTGAAATGCCTACAGCTTTGCCTTCAGCCAAACCTTCAGCTCTTCCGTCATTAATGCCAGCCTCATAAATTTGCTTGCTGAAATTATCCATAGTTGCGAGTCCCTCCTTTGTGGTTTTAAGATTATTGATACATTGTGAAAGCTTTCCTTGGCTAAAATCACCTGCGTAGGCGGTAGCAAAATATTGCATAAGCTGCGCAATACTGCTGTTGTCGTTAACCTCTGCGTTGATATAGCACATATGCAGTCCGTCATTGTAGGGAGTATTGGTATCGCCTAAAAACTTTAAAATAGGGTAGCAGGTTTTGCCGAGCTTCCAGATATCTGTCTGGCTGATATAAAAAATGTGCAGCTCGGGTACAGATGCATAAGTCTGCTCACCCTTAAAAAAGTATTCATTGATGATAGTTGATGCGTAATAAAGCATCCTCTTTTCGTGTGCAATGCCGCCATCTGCCTTCTGAATTTCAATTTCATAAAGCTTGTTGTTGGCATCCTCAGCGAGTACATCCATGATGATGTTGTGCGAGGAGAGCTTGCTGATGACATACTGCGTTTTGTTCTTTTTGATTACCAGTGTTTTGATACCGGTTAGAACACGCAGGATATGATCGCAGGCCTCTTTGTCCTCTAAAACAGCTCTGGCAAGCAGGTCGTTGAACAAGGTCATGCCCAAGATGTGCTTTTGCAGCTCTTCCTGTGTCAGCAAAAGACTGCTTTTGGATAGTTTTTTGGTCATAGTTTCCTCCTTTAATTATAATAGTTGCTTGAGCAAAATACAACATTGAGGTGCTTAAGAAAAAAAGCAGTACACATAGCATCCGGAACTTCCGGATACCATAGGTACTGCTAAATACTACCGACATGAGCCGGTAGGCCCTGCTTATTTTGTTGTAAATGTGAAGCTAAGCTAAGTATAAATAAAAGGGCAACGAAAGTCAAACGAAGATTCTGAAAAATCACATAATATTATGGTGCGGCGGTAAGCCATCGTTATATAAGATAATCTTAAAAGATAGAATGTAGTTTTTTCAACAGAACAGCTGACGCTGAGCATAATGTTCTTTATAAAACGAATAGTTGCATCTGAAATGTCTTTAACGTCTTTGGTAAAAAAGGCCGATTTTCCAAAAGACAGCAAACGTCTTTGGTAAAAATGGCTGATTTTCCAAAAGACAACTAAGATCTTGCAAATTGCTGTACATACCGTAGAAAGAAGATGTTAACGGTATACTTTTTCTCTTTTAATTAAAATATCTGCTACAGTAAAATACAACATAGGGTGTTTAACAAAATGGGCGTGATGTAGGTGAAGTAGGTTAGGGGAAAGAGTGTTAGTGCTGGTGTGATTGTAATAAGCATATTGCAGTGCTATAATTAAAATGTACACAGTTGTTTGTCAAAATTTAGGGAGGTGCAAAGTAATGAAATGTAAAAATACCGCCGCACGCTGATGCGCACGGCGGTGTTAAAACTAAACAATTTTATGCAGACTTGATTTCAGTCTGCAGCTCTTGAATTTTACTCATGGGTAAATCAGTAATCAGCATAATATCTTGAAGGCTTTTGCCAAGAGCAAGCATACGCTTAGCGGTAGCAAATTTTTCTTGAGCCTCGCCTTCAGCTAAACCGGCAGCCCTTGCTTCAGCTCTAGCTTCATCAAAACCAAGCGATACAATCTTTTTCATAGTGATTTCATCTCCTTTGAGTTTGTTCTGCTTAAGATTATTTGTTGTCTGTTTTAATAATTGTTCATATTCGTCGTTGCCACTCATAATGCGCATAAGCTGTAGTAGCTCATGTACATGCTTGAGCTGGATAGGGGAGTATTGCGGCTTTCGGCCAAGGCGCGTATCACGCAGTAGCTCAACGAAATTTCGGAACTCTGTTTTGAACTTCATAATCTGCTCGTCACTTAGCCAGGCAAGCTCTACAACGTTAATCTTATAATTGCTGATAAACTTGCTTAGTCTTTCATCATACTTAAAGCAATCGGTGAGCTGTTTAGGGGCAGTCCAGTGCTTTTCTGTACCCATGTAAAGCACGAGCGTAATTACAGGATAAGTTTTCTTAGGATCCTCTGCGTTAAGCTGTGCTCTGTAGGAAGCGCCGTCATAGCAGATGACGCGTAGCGGCATTTTATAATCGGGATCAGTTTGATTCTCCAAGCCGATTAAAGAGATGTGCAGAGAGTGGTGCCGCCACCTTTTAGCTACATCGCGTTCCACCTCGTGGATTTGATGTTCAACAGTGTAGGTGTCTTTAGCAGTGACGGTTTCAAGCTCGTTTTCCTTGATAACGTCTTCACCGTCGTAGAGAAGAACGTTACTGATATCCGCAAAGATATCCTCAAAGTCTTCTAAACGCTTTTGAGTAGTGTCTTTAGTTCCCATAGAAGAACTCCTTTCATTAATTATAACACATTTGTGTTTGAAAATATATAAACTGACAGTTCGTCAGGATATATTGTGTGCATGGAGCACGCAAAAAAACAAAAAAGCAGTACTCATAGCGCTCGGAAAACCGAGCACCGTAGGTACTGCTAAAAGCTAAAGTTGCATCAATAGCTTAATACTAACGACGTAAGTCGAGAGGTCCTGCTTATGTTGTTGTAAATGTTGTATCCATAGTCAAGTATAGAGGAGAAATCAAATAAAATCAAGTAGAATTCTGACAATAATAGATGAGTTAACAAATCATGAAAAGAAAACTTCTTCTAGTCGGTGCAGCTGGTTTTGGACGCGTGGCTTTAGAGCATGTAGTAGAGCAGTTTGACTGTGCATTTGCCGACGATGGCTGGGCAACTGGTGCAGTAGTCGATGGTGTCTTCTTTCATAACGGCGAAGACGGACTGCCGGTGCCTGAGTATGTAGATGAGAACGTATCTGCTAAGGTTGTGAAGATTATCCAAAGCTACACTGGTGTGGTGAATAAGATGGTCTGGAGAAAAGAGTA
>JABLTM010114481.1_pt1 | contig 33800 bp, 33 predicted proteins | sample 7160121 | NCBI WGS metagenome assembly JABLTM01 (sample SAMN14651224, study PRJNA627086) | human gut metagenome | isolation source: feces | host: Homo sapiens
AAGTATGAAACAGATTGATGAAAGAGGGAATGCTTGTCCGATTCCGGAGAACATGGAATCGGATTTGCGAAGAAACCATATTTGAGAGAATCTCTTGATCCAGAAACAATTGAGTTAATGAGTGGAATTAAGAAAGCATTTGATCCAAAGAATATCTTGAATCCACATAAAGTATTCCAGAGCTAAAACTGACACTTTGGTTATACTCCCTAAGTTTTAAAAATGCACAAAGCAGACAGGAAATCAAATACCTGTCTGCTTTGTGTATATAAATTTATACAATTTTCTTCGAAATGGTTGACATAATGTATAAAAATATATATACTAAAAACAGTAACAGTTATTACTTGAATTAAAGAGGAAAGGAAGAGGTTATGCAGCCAGCAACGAAAAAAAGCAAGCAAAGAGATGCCATCATAAAGTTTTTAATGACTCGCAAAGACCATCCAACTGCCGATATGGTATATATGAACATCAAAGAAGAGTTTCCGAAGATCAGTCTTGGAACAGTCTATCGAAATCTTGCATTATTAAGCGAACGCGGGGAAATACTAAAGCTATCTTACGAAGGAGGAGCAGATCATTACGATGCATGCACCGATCCACACTATCATTTTGTGTGTCAGGAATGTGGAGCAGTCATCGATCTGGAGATGGCACCGATCGATGAGAAGTTAAATGAGATCGCAAGTGAGAACTTTCCTGGAAAGATTACACAGAATATTGTTTATTTTAAAGGAATCTGCAAAAATTGTTTAAAAAATCATTGACAAAAGTAAAATGTGATGGTAATATAAAGACAAGTTAAAAATAGTAATCATTACTGTTTTAAACAAAAGACACTAAGCCGAAAGGCAAAGTAACATAAATGATCATATAAAGTATAAAGGAGAACAAGAATTATGAAGAAATGGATTTGTACAGTATGCGGATATGTACACGAAGGAGAACAGCCACCAGAGAAATGTCCACAGTGTGGAGTACCAGCAGATAAATTCAAAGAGCAGGTAGAAGGAGAAAAAGAATGGGCAGCAGAACACGTAGTAGGTGTTGCCAAAGGTGTCAGCGAAGATATCTTAGCTGATCTAAGAGCAAACTTTGAAGGAGAATGTTCTGAAGTAGGAATGTACCTTGCAATGGCAAGAGTAGCTCACAGAGAAGGATATCCAGAGATCGGATTATACTGGGAGAAAGCAGCATACGAAGAAGCAGAACATGCAGCAAAATTTGCTGAGTTATTAGGTGAAGTTGTAACAGACAGCACAAAGAAGAACTTAGAGATGCGTGTAGATGCAGAACATGGAGCAACAGAAGGTAAATTTGACCTTGCAAAACGTGCGAAAGCAGCAAACTTAGATGCAATCCATGATACAGTTCATGAGATGGCAAGAGACGAAGCACGTCATGGTAAAGCATTTGAAGGATTATTAAAGAGATACTTCGGATAAGAAGAATTGATTTAGGAGGTATGAGTTTTCATACCTCCTTTTTTTTTGCTATATTCCATGCTATAATGAAAATAAGACTGAAAAAGCAGGTGAAAGCATATGATTTCAGAAGAGAAAGTAAAGATTATGGCTGAGATGGCCAAGTATGAGAAGAATTATGGAAAAGGTGATTTCCGTATTTACAAATATACCAAGAAAGATTATGTCAGATCGGAGAAAATCAAGACAAGCATTGCCTTGTTGATCTCATTTCTGATCATGACAGGATTGTTGTGTATCATGCAGTTAGATATTGTGATCATGAAGCTGAGAGAAGGTAAAGTTATAGTATCTGCGGCTGTGATCATAGGAATTTATGTTGCGGTATTTTTTGTCTACCTGCATTTTACGAAGATGCGAGCATCCAGGCAGTATGATGAGGTAAGGGCAAGGGTACTGATCTATGACAAGCATTTAGAAGAACTAGAAACATTATATAAAGAAAAAGAGAATGAAGACATTAGTCCAACGATAGTCGAGGAGGAAGACGAAGATGGAAAAATTATTGATATATAGAGAACGATTTTTGAAATTCCTCACGGCGAGAGGAAGATATATTCAATCAGGGATGAGATTCCTTGGAGGAACTGTTTTATTTTATGTATTAGGGGAATTGTTTGGATATACAGAGACCTTTTCACAGCCATTTTTTATCTTTATGATGGGAGTAATCAGTGTCTTTATTCCAATATCAGCATTATCGCTGATCTTTTATGTCGTTATATTCTTAGAGTTACTTCATGTATCGTTAGAAGTGACATTATTTTTTGCACTGGTAGTTGTATTATATTTTCTTGTATATCAGAGAGTTTTTCCAGAGACAAGGATTTATCTGATGATGGTGCCAATTTTCTTTTATTTTCAACTGCCTGCATGTTTACCGATCTTTGCTGGGATGTTTTGTGGAATTGCAGGACTTCCAGCGATCTTAATGGGAACAGTGATCTATTATCTGTCCAATATCCTTCAGCAGACAATGAACCAGCTGGCATCAGGATCAGCACATGGGAAGGTCTACAGTCTGATCGCGGCAAGAGCGATCGACAATAAGGATCTGCTTTTATATTTTGTGGTATTCTGTCTGGTGACAGCACTCGTAACAGCAATTCGCAAGCGGGGAGCAGCGCATGGATGGAATATTTCAATCCTTGCAGGAGGAGTTGTATATCTGATCTGCATGTTCATAGGAGGATATCTGGTTAACAATGAGATCAATATCACATCACAGATCGGAACGATCATAGGAAGCATTGCGATCGCCCTGATCATACAGTTTTTATACAATGTGATCGACTATACCAGAGAAGAAACATTTGAATTTGAAGATGAAGAATATTATTATTATGTAAGAGCGATACCGAAAGTGACTGTGGAAGAAGAAGAATTTAATGTTACACAGATCACGGTACCATCACATAGATTTAGTTTAAAAAGAAAAGAACATAAACAAGAACATAAAGAACAGGACAAAGAAAAGGGAGAGGAAATTTGAGTAAATTTTTTGATGGACTTGAAAAATATATATATTGGACATCGATTCCGAAGATCGGTCTGAATGACATTGTAGATATTCTGATCGTCAGTGTTATGATCTATCTGATCGTCAAATGGATCAAAACAACAAGAGCCTGGGTATTATTAAAAGGGATCATTATCTTGCTTTGTATTGCATTTGCGGCATATTTACTGCAATTACATACAGTTTCATGGATTCTTTCCAATACAATGAGTGTGGGAATCACAGCGATTTTGATCGTCTTCCAGCCAGAACTCCGAAGTGCATTGGAACAGCTTGGAAGAAAGAACTGGGTGACTGATATTTTCTCTACAGATAGTCGTCAGGAAGAACTGGAATATACAGCAAGAACTCTGCAAGAGATATCAAGAGCAGCGATTGAGATGGGAAAGGTAAAGACAGGAGCACTGATCGTACTGCAAAGAGAAGTAGCACTTGGAGAGTATGAGCGTACAGGAATTCCAATTGATGCGAAGGTCAGCAGCCAGCTTCTGATCAATATCTTTGAACACAATACACCACTCCATGATGGCGCGGTGATCATTCACAACAACAGGATCGTGTCAGCAACCTGCTATCTTCCACTAAGCGATAGTGTAGAGATTGGAAAGGAAATGGGTACCAGACACAGAGCAGCAGTAGGGATCAGTGAAGTTTCAGACAGTATCACTGTGATCGTCTCCGAAGAAACTGGTGATATTTCTATCGCAAGGGATGGAAAGATCATCAGACATCTGGATCCACAGAGATTGAGAGATGAACTGGCTGTCCTGAGAGAAGAAAAAGGACAGAATAAGAAATTCAAACTATGGAAGGGGCGGAATCGAAATGAAAAAAAGAATGGAAAGTGATCTGCTTTTAAAAATAATTTCTGTTGTTTTTGCCTTTCTACTTTGGATGTTTGTTATCAACACCGATAACCCGGTCATCAAGAAGACTTTCAGCGATGTACCGGTTGATATGCTGAATGAACAGGTTTTAGACGATCTTAATCAGACTTATAAGATTGAATCTGGAGATACCGTAAGCTTTACTGTGAAGGGAAAGAAAGATGTTGTAGATCGTTTGACAAAGTCAGATTTCCGTGCAACGGCAGATGTATCTTCTATGTCAGATGTTCATGCAATCCAGATCGAAGTTGAGGCTTTACGATACAAGAGTCAGTTAGATATCGATACAGGTGGTGCAACAGTCAAAGTCGTATTGGAAGATGTGAAGAGTGACCAGATACCAGTCAATGTTGTGGTGAAAGGAACACCAGCGAGTGGATATACGGTAAGCACGCAGACAGCAACGCCGAATCTGATCTCTGTATCTGGGCCAAAGAGTGTGGTAAGCAGGATCAAACAGATCGTAGCGAAAGTAGATGTATCCGGATTGAAGAAAGATGTAACAATGGCTCAGAATGTCAAGTGTTATGATGAAGACGGAGATGAAGTAAGTCAGGACCGCATCAAACTTGATACAACCAAGATTAAAGTAAAGATTGGATTATCAAGAACGAAGACAATACCATTTACCGTTGAAACAAAAGGAACGCCGGGCAAGGGATATGTACTTGGAAGCATTGATTATGAACCAAAACATATAGAAATTACTGGAGCTGAAGACGATCTGGAGAAGATCAGCAGTATCAAACTGGCGAATTTAGATATCAGTGATAGTACAAAGAGTATTGAAAAAACGATCAAAGCGTCCGATATTAAACTGCCAGATGGTATTACATTTGTAAAATCTGTAGATAAGATTAAGAATATCGTGATCCGTGCGAACATCGAGAAGAAGACGAAACGTACATTGACGATTCCGACAGAACAGATCGCATTGATCAATAATACGAAGAATTATGATGTCAAATTTGATGACTCAGAGTTAAAGGTGAAGATTAGCGGATTACGCTCAGTAGTAGATAAAGTTGTAGTGAAGGATTTAAATCCAAAGATTGACATGCAGCTGTATGAACCCGGAACGCATACGGTACAGGTTCAGCTGACAAAGATCAAGAATATGTCGATTGAGAAGAACGTCAGTGCAAAGATCACGGTAGAATAAAATATAAGGAGAGATATTTACAATGGATAAGATGTTATCGGTTGTTCTTCCAGCTTATAACGAAGAACAGATGATCAAGAAAACATCACAGGTGGTAGGAGACCTGCTTGAGAAAGAACAGATTCCATATGAATTAGTATTCGTAAATGACGGATCTAAAGATCATACATGGGAGAAGATTTTAGAACTCAAGGAAGAAAGAGCACATATCAAAGGAGTTTGCTTTTCCAGAAATTTTGGAAAAGAAGGAGCCGTTTTTGCAGGAATCGCACAGGCAGAAGGAGACTGTATTGCAGTAATGGACTGTGATCTTCAGCATCCGCCAGAAACACTTATAAAGATGTATCGTTTATGGGAAGACGGATATCAGGTGATCGAGGGAGTGAAAGCATCCAGAGGAAGGGAAAGTTTCATTCACAAGATGTTTGCAAAAACATTTTACAGTATTATCAGTGATGCGACAGGAATCGATATGTCCAGAGCATCTGATTTCAAGTTGATGGATCGACAAGCAGCAGAAGAATTTCTGAAACTTCCAGAACGAAATGTATTTTTCCGTGCATTGTCATCCTGGGTAGGATTCAAGACAACATACGTAGAATTTGATGTGCAGGAACGAGAAGCAGGAGAATCCAAATGGTCATTCAAATCATTAGTACGATATGCAGTGAATAATATCACATCATTTAGCGCCGCACCAATGCAGATCGTCACATTTTTTGGCGTTGTATTCTTCGTATTTGCAGTACTACTTGGAATACAATCGCTTTATATGTATTTTTCTGGACATGCAGTTGCAGGATTCACAACAGTGATCTTGTTGTTACTGTTGGTTGGAAGCATTTTGATGTTCAGCTTAGGTGTGATCGGATATTATATTGCGAAGATTTATGATGAAGTGAAGATGCGTCCGAGATACATTATCTCAGAAGTGATCAAATCCAAAGAATAACAATACAAATCCCTGAAATCGGATGAGATGAATATCTGATTTCAGGGATTTTATGTGATACAGGAAATCATTTTTTTTGAGATTTAAAAACAAGAAATTTACTGATAAAATAATTGACGATCGTAACAATAACTTGTGTTTCTAACTTGGCGATCATCTGTGGCTGATGAAGGATCTCAACACAGAAAGGAACTCCGCCCACTTCGACAGCCATGGTTACAAGACGACCGAGAACAAACTTGATGAATTCATGAATTGTATCTGTGAAGGATTCAGATTTAGACTGAAATACATATAGCTTATTTACAACAAATGCAAAACAGATCGCAATCGCAACAGAGAAAAAGTTGCTGATCTTATAATCAATTCCACATGGTCCTTTTAATAAAGCAAACATTCCAAGATTAACGAGGGTTGTCAATCCACCAAAAAACAAATAACGAATTCGCGAATCATTATATAATTTCTTTATCAAATTTAACATATCATATTACCTCCGATAGATATAAAATATTCTAAAATGTACATACATCCAATATCTTAAGACATTTTTCAGGAATTTTCAATCCAAAATGTGGTATACTAAGCGTGATAATGAACAAAAAAGGGTAAAGGGTAAAGGAAAAGTATAATGATAAAAGAACAAAGAAAGTATTGCTATGGAGTCTATACACTGATGTTTTTACTGATGTGTATCGTGGCATTTCTGCCATTTTTTACCGAAGGAAAAAGCTTTGTATGGGGAGCAGGAGTAGAAGACGGATTAAGTCAGCATTTTTCAACATTGACATATTATGGGGAAGCACTAAGAGAATTTTTCTGTAATCTTCTGGCGGGACACCCAAAACTTGTGATGTGGAATATGAGTCTTGGGTATGGTGCAGATATCCTCTCAACATTGAATTACTATGCGATCGGTGATCCGTTAAACCTCCTCTACGGATTTGTTTCGCCAAAGAATACAGAAACTATGTATGATTTCATGATCTTGTTACGAATGTATCTGGCAGGGATCACGTTTATCATGTATGCAAGAAAAATGAAAAAACGAAGTTATGGAACAGTGATCGGGGCACTGGCCTATGTATTCAGCGGATTTTGCTTTCGACTAGGACTGCGCCATCCATTCTTCATCAATCCGATGATCTATTTTCCGCTGTTATGTCTTGGGATTGAGAAAATCTATCAGAGAGAAAGACCGTATGTATTTATTTTCGCAGTCTGCGTATCAGCAATGAGCAATTATTATTTCTTATATATGCTGACGATATTTGCGGTGATCTATGCGTGGATCCGTTTTTATAAATACACCGAAGAAAACAAGATGAAAAACTTTTTTCTGACGATCTTGAAGTTTGGAATATATTATACACTTGGAATTGCAATGGCAGCAGTGATCTTACTGCCATCCGTCATAGGATTCCTAGGAAATGGCCGTTACGGCAATGGGGTTGACTGGAAATCATTGATCGTATACCCAGGAAAATATTATCTGCTGTTTATTGAAAACTTTATTGGATACGGAAATATGGGCAGCAATACGAACGCAGGATATCTGCCGATCGTTGGGATCGTTGTATTATTTACACTGTTTTCACAGCGAATGAAACACAAAAAATACAGAGCAGCATTTATAGCAAGTATCATTGCTCTGATTCTCCCAATCTTTGGATACGCATTTAATGGGTTTTCCTATGCAAACAACCGGTGGGCATTTGCACTGAGCTTTATTGTGGCATTGTTGACAGCAGAAATGTATCCGCGTCTGTTTGTGATGTCAAAACGACAGCAGATCGGGATCGGAGCAGGAATCATCATATATACTGTATTTTGTATCATCGTAAATGCATCAGGAGAAGAAATCCTGAAGAATAAAGGGATCATGGCAGCCTGTGGATTAATTGCAGTATTTTATATTCTATTGTTGATCTTTCAAAGACTTGGCTATGATACACAGAAGAGAATTGTGCGAGTGAGCATGGCAATCTTGCTCCTGATATCAGTGGGAGTGCATGGATATTACAGATTCGATCCAAAAGGATATGCTTATACACAGGAATTTATGGATCAGGGACAAGCATATCGAACATTGAAGGAAGATAATATCCGTATGCTGAGTAAGGTAAATGATCCATCTGTTTATCGAGTACATGCAGAGGGATATCGATATAAAAACTATGGACTGATCAACCATTTGAATACGATCAGTGGATATTACAGTATCACAGCAAAATGTGTGACAGATACGATTAAAGGATATGATACGTTGGGAATGCAGTATGCAGATAAATATAAAGGAGTCGATCAAAGACTGGGACTCCTGTCATTAGCTGGCGTAAAATACATAACAGTAGCACATAACAGTCAGGTTGCAAAAGACGTAAGTTCCAAGGGGGATGTACCATACGGAGTTGAGAAACTAAGTAAAAAAGGAAATATCACATTATATAAGAACAAATATGCACTGCCATTTGCATATGCATATGATTCTTATATGACAGAGCAGCAATACGAGCAGTTAAATGGAATCGGCAAGGAACAGGCAATGCTTGCACAGATCATATTGAATCAGCATCCGGCAGACAAAGAGATTCAACACAACGAACAAAGAAATGATCCTGATATACAGACGATCTCATTGCCAGAGACAAGGATCTCATCTCCAAAAGGGAAGAAATATGCGGATATTACGGTGCCAGTAGAGAAAGACAAGGAAACTTATCTGTATTTTAAAAATCTCGTTTACCATGGAAAGAAAAATGGAGACGATAACTTCATACTGACTGGAAGAAAGGGAACAAAAGGAATCCTTGTGACACAAAACGATGTACAACAGAAAATTCATATTCAAAGCACCTTCAATCCATACTATTTTGGAAGAAAAGATTACATTGTAAAGATCAATCATCAGACAAGCAAGGCAAAAGAAAAAGTAAGATTAAATTTCTTGTCTCCAGGTGAATATGAATTTGATGATATCAGTTTGATCACAGTTCCTAAAAAAGATGTTCTTGCCAGATTAAAGGAACGCAAGGAGAACTCAATGAAACAGATCCAATACGAAGGAAATCATTTCAGAGGAGTCTATCATGCGGAAAAAGACCAGATTCTGTGTGTAACGATTCCATACTCCAAAGGATGGAAAGCAACAGTCAATGGAAATCGCACAAAGATTTATAAGGCAAACGGGATGTTTATGGGGATCATAATGAAAAAAGGAACACAAAGTGTCAAATTAGATTATGAAACACCAGGATTAAAAATAGGGGCATGGATCAGTCTGGTGGCATGGATCGGACTGGGAATATATGGATTGTACTTTGAAAAGTACAGAAAAAAGCTGTTAAATCAACATTAAAATAAGAAGAGATACTGGAAAAAATACAAAAAACATGATAAAATAGCCCTTAGACAAATGTTACAAAAATGTTAAATGAGTGGGAGGAACTATGAAAAACGTAAAAAAAATGATACAGGCAGGATTAAAGAAATTCACAGTGATCACTATCTTAGGTGTATTTCTCATGACAAGCTTGATTCCAGTATCCGCAGCAACGAAAGTATCAAAGATCAAATGGTCAGCATATAGAAAGACAATGTATGTTGGAAATGCACAGAGATTTGCAGTGAAGATCACACCAGCCAAAGCATCCAAAGCGAAACTTGGATGGAAAACAAGTAATAAGAAGATTGCCAAAGTCAGTGCAAAAGGAGTTGTCACACCTGTCAAAGCAGGAAAAGCAACGATCACATGTTACGTGAAATCACAAAAATCAAAGAAAGTAACATGCAAAGTCACAGTAAAGAAACAGAAAGTGACAGCAATCACATTTGCAAAAGCAAGTGTAGCCGTACAGAAAGGGAAAAAGGTCAGCAATCCAGCGATCGTAACACCAACTTACGCAGCAAATAAAAAGGTAACATACAAATCTTCTAGCACAAGCGTGGCAACAGTCAGCACAAGTGGAGTTGTAACAGGAAAGAAAGTCGGAACAGCTACGATCACAGCAACAGCAGCCGATGGATCAAAGAAGAAAAACAGTTACAAAGTGACTGTTGTAACACCGATCACAAAAAATAGTGCCAAGTTTATCGCACACCGCGGATTAAGTGTCGAAGCACCGGAAAATACGATCAAAGCCTATGAATTAGCAGGTGGAGCGGGATTCTGGGGAGCAGAAACAGATGTCCGTATGACAAAAGACAAGAAATTCATTCTGCAGCACGACCTGACATTCAAGAGATTATGCGGAGTTGATAAGAAACCAGAAGATATGACATTATCAGAGATCCAGAAACTGACGATCAAATCTGGAAATAACATTTCAAAATATAAGAATGTAAAATCAGCAACAACCGTTGCAACTTTAGAAGATTATTTAACAACATGCAAGAAGTACAATATGGTACCAGTTATCGAGATCAAGATGGAATTCGTAGAATACGGAAATGAAACAACCAATGATTCTCGAATGCAGGCAGTGACAAAGAACAACATGGAAGATTTGTATGCATTAACAAATCAGATCATGGGGAATAAAGAATATATGTTTATCGCCTATGACTTTGAAACAATGGTACAGATGAGAAAAGTCTTAGACGATAACGCAACAACATCCACAAATGTAAAATTACAGCATGTAACAAATAATCCAGATCAGGGAATGATCAATTATTACAAGAAACGTAAGATTGAATTGGATGCAAATTGTGATAAGATTTCACTCTCAGACATCAAGGCATTCAAAGATGGTGGAGTGAATGTAGGACTTTGGACTGTGGACGATACAGAAAGAGTCGCAGATTATATTGCACAGAAAGTGGATTATATTACAACGAATACAAAGTTCTGGTAAGAATAGAAAACACAAGAAAAGAGACAGCAGATGAAGATGTTTGTTGTCTCTTTTTTGGTGTTATGGTTTGTGGTATAATTAAAACAATCACCATTTATCACAATATCAAGAAGAGATAAATTAGTCACATGGCTAGGAGAACGAATCAGAATGCTCTGCGAAAGCAAAATGGACACAGAAAGAGTCTTTCAGATCGTGAAGACAGCAAAAGAATACCAGAGAAGAAAGTAAGATGAAAAGAAAAGTTACAGAAATGTAGTAATTATGTTATATATATGTTAAAATAAAGGATATATGCCAAGGAGACAGGCAGAAAATACAGAGAAAAAGAATCAAAAGGAGAGAAGGGTTATGAGCCAGAAGGAAAGAGTCGATTTGATCGAGGTAGATTTATTGGATATGTGTAAATATATTCTGTCAAAGTGGGTGTTTATTTTGATAGGAATGGTAGTATTCGCCGGAGCTGGATTTGGGTATGCGAAGGTGAAGAGTGTGACAGAGTATAGCTCTAAGATGCAGGTATATGTTACTGTGCCTAAGACGTCGGATAAGGTTGTTATTAGGGATAGTGCGAGTGAGATGGCTTATGATTATGCAAAATTAGTAAAAACAGATTTAGTAATTGATAAAGTTGCAAAAGAAGTCAAAGTATCAAGAAGCAAAGTGAAAGAAGCAATTTCAGCAGAAGTTGTGGAGGGAACAAGGTTAATTGAAGTTAAGGTAAAATCAGATAATGAGAAAGATGTGAAGAGGATTTCAAAAGAAGTTTTACCAGTATTTCAGAAAGTAGTACAGAAAGATTTAGGAAGAAATAAACTTGTAATCGCAGATCATCCATCTAAGATAAAGGCAGAACAGACAGTTAGCACAAAGAAATTTTTAGCTGTAGGTGCAGTTGGTGGATTTGTAGTTGTAGCAGGAGTATTTTTTGTGCTCTATCTTGTAGATTTAACAAAGAAAGCAAAAAGAAATTAGGATTAATAAAACAAAGGAACAAAGAGTATGGGAGTAAAACGTTCACAGATACAAAATCTGATCATATATATAGGTGATGTGTTTGGAATTACAATTGGATATTTTTTAATGTCACATATTAGGTTTTATTCGGATATCTATGGGGTATGGGCGCAAGATAATCGAGTGATCTATCGTTGGTTAGTTGCTATTTTTGTATTAACGATCGTGTATTTGGTAATTGATCCAAATCAGAATTTTTTTAAAAGAAAATTTTGGAAAGAATTTTGGGCAAATTTCAAAACAAACTTGATCACAGCTGCATTGATGGCGACAGTTGCTTATTTGATTGATGATGCAAGAGATTATTCAAGATTTATTTATCTTACAACGATGATATTTAGTTTTTGGTGGATGCAGATATCACATATGATTTATCGATGGTATATTTTAAAGTATCGACCATATAATTCGATCACAAGAAAGATGTTGATTGTAACAACGTCAGATCGAATGGCTGAAGTGGTGAGAAGTATCATCAAGGAAAAAACATGGAACCTATGGGTGACAGGAATTATCATTACAGACAAAGATTTGACAGGACAGCAAGTTATGGATATTCCAATTGTCGCAAATAGGAATACAATGCTTCAATATGCAATCAGAGAGGTAGTAGACGAAGTGTTTATTCTGATTCCAGAAGAGCCGGATGAACAGATTCAGAAATTAGTGCAACGATTTGAGGAGATGGGAATTACAGTTGATTTAAATATCAATTTATATGAATTAGACGTAGAAAGTGGAAGCAAGTATCTTAATCGAATTGGTAAGTATCCAACAATCACATTTGCACAAAGAGAAATCCCATTACATATGATTGTACTGAAACGTTTGATGGATATTCTAGGAGGAATCGTTGGATTACTAATTACAGCAGTTGTAACGATTGTCCTAGGACCAATGATTAAATTAGAATCGCCGGGACCACTATTCTTTTCACAGAAGAGAGTTGGGCGAAATGGACGCATCTTTAAGATTTATAAATTCCGGTCTATGTATGCAGATGCAGAAGAAAGAAAAAAAGAATTGATGGAACAAAATGAGATGGATGGTCTGATGTTTAAGATGACAGATGATCCAAGAATTACAAAGATTGGGAAGTTTATTCGTAAGACAAGCTTGGATGAATTGCCGCAGTTTTGGAATGTACTAAAAGGTGATATGAGCCTTGTTGGGACAAGACCGCCAACGGTGGATGAATTTGAGCAGTATGAAGGATATCACAAACGTCGATTAAGTATGACTCCTGGATTAACTGGAGTATGGCAGGTAAGTGGACGTAGTGATATTACGGACTTTGAAGAAATTGTTTCTATGGATGTAGAATATATTAAGAACTGGTCTTTGAAGAGAGATATTGAGATTATCTTGAAGACAGTCCAAGTTGTGTTGCATAGTGATGGAGCAAGATAGTAAACGAGGTAAAAATATGAAGGTATGTTTAGTTGGGTCTAGTGGAGGACATTTAACACATTTATATATGTTAAAGCCTTTCTGGGAAAATAAAAAACGATTCTGGGTTACATTCGATAAAGAAGATGCGAAGAGTATGTTAAAAGGGGAAAAAGTATATCCATGTTATTTTCCGACAAACAGGAATATTAAAAATTTAATAAAAAATACGTTTGTAGCACTAAGAGTTTTGAGAAAAGAAAAACCAGATCTTGTGATATCATCAGGGGCAGCAGTTGCAGTGCCATTTTTCTATATTGCAAAATTAATGGGAAAGAAATTGATTTATATTGAAGTGTTTGATCGAATTGACAAACCAACATTAACAGGTAAACTGGTTTATCCAATTGTTGATGAATTTATTGTACAGTGGGATGAGATGAAAAAAGTTTATCCAAAAGCAATTAATTTAGGAAGCATTTTCTAGGAGGTATTCTTTTGATATTTGTAACAGTAGGAACACACGAACAACAATTTAACCGTCTAATCGAAGAAATTGATAGATTAAAGGAAAATGGAATCATCAAAGATGAAGTTATTATGCAGACTGGCTACTGCACTTATGAACCAAAATACTGTGAATGGTCAGAATTACTTCCATATGATCAAATGTTAGAAAATGTTGACAAGGCAGATATTGTGATTACACATGGAGGACCATCTAGCTTTATTATGCCATTGCAGATTGGAAAAATTCCGATTGTTGTGCCACGACAGAAAAAATATGATGAACATGTAAATAATCATCAAGTAGAATTTTCTACAGCGGTGAAGCAGAGATATGGGAATATTATTGTTGTAAAGAATATTAAAAACTTGGAAAAAGCAATTTTAAGATATGATAAGATTGTAAGAACTATGACAACTGAGCTTGATAATAATAATGCAAAATTTAATGAAAAATTAGAAACTATTGTAGAGGATATGTTTCAGTAGAAATTAAGTAGAGGAAAATAATGAGAAAAAATAGGAGAATTTTGATAATTAGTACAGTTGGGCTCATATATGATGGAATAACAAGTGTGATTGTTTCATACTTAAAGGCAATGAATCGAGAAGGATTGGATATATATGTTGCAGGAACAATTGATGTAAAAGATTCAATACGTGATCAGATAGAAGCAATGGGATGCAAAATAATAGATTTACCTAATAGACGTAGTAATACAATGAAATATTTTTTACAATTAAGTAAATTTGTTCGCAAAAAGAAAATCGATGTTGTTCATGCACATGGAAACAGTGGGACATTAGCGATAGAAATGGTTGCATCTTGGCTAGGCGGCTGCAAAAAAAGAATTGCACACTCGCATAATACAAAATGTGATCAGGTAAAAGCGGACAAATTGTTAAGGCCTATATTTAATATATTTTACACAGATGCGCTTGCTTGTGGAGTAGAAGCTGGAAGATGGCTTTTTGGAAGAAAAAAATTTAAAGTATTGCAGAATGGACGAGATGTAGAGGTATTTTCTTTTAATCAAGAAATAAGAAAGCAAATGAGAACACAATTAAATTTGCAAGATGAAATTGCAATTGGACATGTAGGTGGTTTTTTTGAACAAAAGAATCACAGATTTTTATTGCAGATCTTTAAAGAGATAGTGAAAATTGAACCAACAGCAAAATTATATTTAATTGGCGATGGTCCATTAAAAGAAACAATGGAAAAACGAGCAAAAGGAATATCAAAGAATATTATTTTTGTTGGAACAACTGATCGTGTATCTGATTATTTACAGGCAATGGATGGAATGCTGTTACCATCCTTATTCGAAGGACTTCCATTAGTAGCAGTAGAATGGCAGTTAAATGGATTGCCTTGTATTTTTTCAGATGTGATCACGAAAGATTGTTGTTTTACGGATAATGTGGAGTTCTTGTCATTAGAAAAAGATCCTAGTGTATGGGCAAAAGAGATTGTATTAATGATCAAGAAAAATAGCAATAGAGAAATACTGTCCAAAGAAGCGGTATCGAATGCTGATAGAGCGGGATTTAATATTAAGAATAATGCAAGAGTATTGAGAAAAATTTATTTGAAAAGAAAATAAAAAGAGAATAGTAAATAATAGAGGTTGGACTAGTTAGGGAGGAGTTATGAAAATTGCAATTCTAATGTCGACATATAATGGACATGAATATTTAAATGAGCAATTAAAAAGTATAGCAAATCAGACTGTTGTAGAACAGATAAGTCTATATATTAGAGATGATGGAAGTACAGATGATACTGTTGAGATTATAGAAAGATGGAAAAGTAAAATAAACATTATATTCTTACAGGGGAAAAATGTTGGCCCAGCAATGTCTTTTTGGGAATTGTTAATGAATCCGGAGATACATGCCGATTATTATGCTTTATGTGATCAAGATGATATTTGGGATTGCAATAAATTGGAATATGCAATTAACGCGCTAAGAGAACAAAAAAATATTTCATTATGGTGTTCTAATTGCAGGATTATTGATAGTAAGGGAAATACAATTAGAAAGAAAATGAATGATCAAATTCCGGAGTTTTCAATTAATTCGCAAATTGTTTGTGGAACTACACAGGGTTGCGCTATGGTATTTGATGATAAGTTAAGGGAATACATTAAAGAAAAAAGAATTTCTGGATATCCAATGCATGATTTTGTCATTATGACATATGCAATAGCGTTTGGAGGAGTAATATATGAAGATACTCCGTTATTTGGGTATAGAGTACATGAGAATAATGTTATAGCAAAAGAAGGAAAGGGAATAATTAAAAAATTTATAGGTTCATTTAATCGTTGGTTTTCCAAGGAGAATAAAAACGAATTGTCAAAATATTTAGAGATTTTTTGTGAAAATAATAGAAAATATCTCGATGAAAGTATGTTGAAGTTTCTAGAAGATATTTGTGACAGTACAAGTAGTATATATAAAAGATTTAAGGTAATATCAGATCCTAAATGTAAATCATTTAATAAAAAATCAGAGAGAACGTTTAAAATAAGGGTTTTATTAGGTGTTATTTAGAGATTTAGTTGCGCTAATAATGATATATTAAATGAATAAAATAGATTAGGGAAGAGAGTATGGAAAGAGAGTATGGAATAAAATTTAAATTAATAAGCATTTACAACGTGATATTATTTTTTTATATCATTGTTATGGTGATAGGGGAAAGTAATTTTATGCAGTATGACTTTATGAATGTATTCGTCTCTTGCAGTAAGTTGATACTTCTTTTTTTATCAGCAGTATATTTATTGTTTTTGAAGAGAGATATTGAATTCGACAAAGACATATGGATGATTTTGTTAATTGGAATAAACGTTATTTCAATGCTTCAAAATGGTCTTGAGATAAATTCTATTTTACTTTTTATAATGATAATGATATCTTCAAAATGTTCTATGGACTCAATCTTCAAAACTTTTTTAATAGCTTTTTGTATAGGATGTGCAATTGTTTTTTTATCATGTGCGTTTAATATCATATCTGATGAAATTAATATTAGATATTCAGCGGATTTTTTAAGTAGCTTTTTTCTTCATAGTAATCGCTATGAACGTCATTCATTTGGATTTCAGTTTAGTAATCAGGTACCATTTGCAGTAATGACTATTTATTTTGTATGGATAGCATGGAAACGAGAACATGTAAAATTATATCAACACTTTATTTTTGAAGTGTTAAATGTATATACATTTGTTTGTTGCGGTTCAAGGTTTGTATTTATCATAATAGTGGGAACAAATATATTATATTATTGGGCTAAAGTTAGATATACTAGGGTGAAAAATGGAGAATTGAAAAAGGTAGAACTTTTTTTAATAAATGGTGTATTTGGAATTGGAACAATAGTAAGTTTTGCATTAGTTCTTTTTTATCATTGGGTTCCTAAATTTTTAGACGTGTTTTTTAATTTTAGATTAACATATGCATTTCAAGCAGTGAAATATTATGGAATTCATTTATTCGGATCTGGTTTTGATGCGGGAACATTTAATGGAAAAACGGAAATTATAGTAGATAATGGATATATTATGTTGTTCATGCAACGAGGAATAATATTTGGTTGTCTTGTCATATTTTTTTGGACATATATTATTCGGTCAGTAGCTAAAAATAAAAATCCATATATTTTAATTCCGATGATTATGTTTGCTGTTGAGAATTTTATAGATTATCAAATTATGTCATTCCATTTTATAACTTTTATGTGTATGGTGTGTCATATGTATAATGAGTTAGACGAATGTAAAACACAAGATGAAATAAATATAAAGTATTTAATACCAAAAGAAGGGACGAATTCATGATATTTAAAATAATTGAAATGTATAGAAGATATGAAGAAATAAAGAAAACAAAAGCAGAAGTATTCGAACTCATGAATGAATTTGAGTTTACAAAGACAAAGAATGATAAGCTTCAAAAAATAGAGAATGTGATAATGTTAGTTCCTGTTGTATATCCTAATTTAGGAGGAGTAACATCAGCTTTAAGAATCCTGAGTTCGTTACAAAATAAAGGCTGTAATCTTACACTAGCAGTTTGCTCAGAAGAAATGACAATGGAAGAAGCAAAAAAGAATGTTAAAATTTGCATGCCATCATATGAGGGAGAAGTTAAGGTATTAAAAGAATGTATATCAGAAGAATATGATGTATGTATTGCTACAAGTTGGCAGACAGCTTATTATGCTCAGAAAATATCAGGATATAAGGTGTATTTTGTTCAGGATTATGAACCAGAGTTTTATGAAACAAATGATTTTTCAGTACTTGCTAAAAATACGTATTCATTTGATTATCATATTATATCTTTGGGAGAATGGAATGCAGAGAAGATTAAGACAAATTGTTTAAATTATAGTTCTAAAATTGATGTGGTAGATTTTCCATATGATCCCAAAGAGTATAATTTTGATAAAAGAAATTATGAAGACTATCGAAATAAAAAAGAAATTACAGTTGCATGTTATATTCGATTTATTGGTAGAAGAATCCCTTATATTTGTGAATATTTACTATCAAATGCAAAAAGTTATATGGAGAAAAAGGGGTATAAACTAAATGTTTTATTCTTTGGAATTGATAAGAAAAATAGATTTAATGGGGCAACGAATTTAGGAAAATTATCACGAGAAGAGTTATTTGGACTTTATAAAAAATGCGATTTTGGAATGACAGCTTCTATGTCTAATATTTCTTTAGTTCCATATGAAATGTTGGCTACAGGGTTACCTTTGATTGAATTTAGAAATGGATCATATAAATTTTTCTTAGGTGATGACACAGCATTATTAATTGATTTTGATTATAAAGAATTAGCAGATAAAATTATAAAAGTAGTGAATGCACCAGAAATTTTAGAAGAAATGCATCAAAATGTAGAAATGAAGTTAAAAAAGCTATCCTGGGATAATACCTGTGAGCAATTTTGGAGTATTTTAAGTAATGCGAAGGAGTAAAATAATGAATGATGATATAAAAGTTTCTGTATTATGTCTTACGTATAATCAGGAAAATTATATTACAGATGCGTTAAATAGTTTTGTTCAACAAAAAACAACTTTCAAATACGAAATATTGGTAAATGATGATTGTTCTACGGATAGGACAACAGATATAGTAAGGGAATATGCATTAAAATATCCAGATATTATAAAACCTATTTTTCATGAGGAAAATCAGTATTCAAAGGGGGTAAGTCCAATCCGTGATATTTTAATTCCAGGAGCAAATGGAAAGTATATTGCTATTTGCGAAGGGGATGATTATTGGATTGATGAGTATAAGTTACAGAGTCAGTATGATTATATGGAAGAGCATCCAGAATGTAGTCTTTGTGTGCATAATGCTTATTTAGTGGACGATGATAAAAATAATATTGGAATAGTAAGAACAAGTGACAATGATGAAAAGATTTCTATAAAGGATGTAATGGTAAAAGGTGGAGATTTTATAGCTACAAGTAGTATATTTGCCAGATTACCAGAAGGAAAAATAATTCCACCATATTTTGATGTTTTATGTTTAGATTATACATGGCAAATATTTTTTGCAAGTTGTGGTAAATATGTGTATTGTTTTGAAAAACCAATGTCTGTATATAGAATAGGAAGTTCAGGTTCATGGTCATCTTTACACGATAGCAATTTTAATGCATATATGATACGCGAAAAGAAAATGTATGAAAAAAAATGTAAAATGCGAGCGGAATTTAACAAATATAACAACTTTAAATTTACAGATTTTGTAAAAGAAGCTGATTTATATGATTACATAAAGTGTGCAGTATGTGTAGAAGAATATAGTAAATTAAAAAATAAAAAATGTATGAAATATATTCGTGGATTAAAAATAAAGGAAAGGATAAGGTATTATTTACTTATTTTTTGTCCAAGAGTATTTCAGAAATGTAAGGAATTGAAAGATATATTAAAAAAGCTGTAAAATAACGGATATATCAATAAAAAGTTTTGCTTATTAAGGAGTGCGAATTTTTGAATACGAATTTAACGACAAAGATGGTTTCAATTATAATACCATTCTATAATGCGGAAAAATATATTGATGTTTGTATACAAACATTGCAGCAACAGACATATAGAAATTTTGAAGCATTATTTATTGATGATGGATCTACTGATGAAACAGTAAATAAAATAAAAAGATGTGGAGATGAAAGATTTAAGGTACTTCAACAAAAACATAAAGGGGTTTCTGCGGCTCGTAATTTAGGACTCGAGCATATAAAGGGTGATTATATTGCATTTATGGATATTGATGATGAAGTAGAACCAGAATATTTAAAGCAATTTGTAGAAGATATAGAAATAAAAGAAGTAGATATTGTATTATGTAATTATGTTGAGGTATATACGGATAAAAAAAGAAAAATTGTAGAATTACCATGGAAAAATGAAATTATTAATAAATATGATATTCAAAAAAAATTATTACCACAGATGATTTCTCGCGATAAAGAAAATGAGAGAATATGGGGACTTGTGTGGAGAACGTTTGTGAGACGTTCTTTTTACGAGAAATATAAGATACAATTTGATGAGGAAGTAGCTATAGCGGAAGATCTATTATTTTTAATGGAATTATATAGTTATGTAGATGAAATTTATGTTGAGAAAAGACCGCTTTATTTATATCATAGAAATTATAATTCGGCATTAAATAAATATTCGAAAGATCTATTTAAAAACAACATGACTTTTCAACAAAAATTAGCAGAAATAGTAAAAAAAAGAAATATTGATACAAATAACGGGCAACGATTAAATTATTGCAAGAAATTAGTATATACAAATGAAATATCCAATATATCAAGACTGTCATTTGAATCATATAAGGATGCTAAGAAAGCACTTCGTAAATTAAGAAGTGTTTATATTACTGAGAAATTAGATATACAAGATTTTGAATTTTCTTTAAGCAGAAAAATATCCTTGTTGATGTTAAAATATAGAATGTATAACATATTGTTGCTGTTTTATAGAGCCAAGGAGTACTTTAGGTTACGTATATTTATTAAATAAAATCTTTAATAATTACAGTGTATAACTAGTTATAGAAAATATGGAGCAGAGAAAAATGGCTGATATTACAAAGAAAAATGTAATTGGAAATTTTATATGGAGATTTGCAGAGCGATGTGGTGCGCAGCTTGTAACTTTTGTAGTTTCAATTGTTCTTGCACGAATACTTGATCCAAAAGACTATGGTACAATTGCACTTGTAACAGTTTTTACAACAATTCTTCAGGTGTTTGTTGACAGTGGATTAGGAACTGCGTTGATTCAGAAAAAAGATGCAGATGATCTGGATTTTTCATCTGTATTTTATTTCAATTTTATAGTATGTATGATCCTTTATGCAGGTATGTTTATAGCTGCACCATATATTGCTTTGTTTTACAAAGATACAACATTAACTCCTGTAATACGAGTTATTAGTTTGACAATTGTTATATCTGGAGTAAAAGGAATACAGCAAGCATATGTATCTAAAAATATGCTGTTTAAGAGATTCTTTTTTTCAACGATTGGTGGAACAATTTTCTCAGCAGTTTTAGGTATAGCAATGGCATATATGGGATTTGGTGTATGGGCACTAGTTGCACAACAACTTTCCAATACAGCAATTGATACTTTAATACTTTGGTTAACTGTAAAATGGAGACCGAAGAAAATGTTTTCGTTTGAAAGACTGAAAGGTTTATTTTCATTTGGATGGAAACTTCTAGTATCTTCATTGTTAGATACGGCGTATAATAATCTGCGTAATTTGATCATAGGGAAACTTTACTCATCTTCTGATCTGGCGTTTTACAATCAAGGAGATAAATTTCCGAAAGTTATCGTTACAAATATAAATACGTCAATTGACAGTGTATTATTACCAACGATGTCTGTGGAACAAGATAATCCAGAGCGTATCAAACAAATGACACGTAGGGCAATTAAAACTAGTACTTATGTAATGGCACCACTTATGATGGGACTTGCATTTTGTGCGGAACCTGTAGTTCGCTTGATTTTAACAGACAAGTGGATTCCTTGTATTCCGTTTCTTAGAATTTTTTGTATTACATATATGTTTTGGCCAGTACATACAGCTAATTTAAATGCAATAAATGCAATGGGAAGAAGTGATTGGTTTTTACGGTTGGAAATTGTAAAGAAAATTGTAGGATTGATTATTTTGTTATCTACGATGTGGTTTGGTGTAATGGCGATGGCGTATAGTTTGTTATTGAGTAGTGTATTAAGCCAGATTATTAATTCATGGCCAAATAGGAAGCTATTAGGATATGGGTATTTAGAACAGGTACGAGATTTTGCGCCGGGTATTTTACTGGCAGTTGTTATGGGAATATGTGTGTATTTTGTTGGATACCTTCCATTACCAATGATCATAACATTATTAATTCAGATTGTTTTAGGGGCAATCATTTATATAGCAGCATCTGCTATTTTGAAACTTGAAGAATTTGAATATTTATTAGGTATGGTAAAATCATTTATTAGAAAGAAATAGAGGGAAGATTATGAAATTAGGAATAATGCAGCCGTATTTTATCCCATATATAGGATATTGGCAATTGATGAACGCAGTTGACAAATATATTGTATATGATGATGTTAATTTTATTAAAGGTGGATGGATTAATAGAAATCGTATTTTAGTTAATGGAGAACCAAAATATTTTAATATTCCAATGTTGGGGGCAAGTCCACATAAACTCATTAATGAAGTGGAAGTAAATCATAATGAGAAATTGAAAAATAAAAATATGCGAGTGATAGAAGGTGCATATCAGAAGGCTCCATATTACAATGAAGTAAAAGATCTTTTAGAAAAGATTATGAACGGAGAGCAAAAAAGTATATCAGACTTTATTTTAAACTCGTTTAAGATAATCAATGAATATTTAGAAATTGATACAGAATTAATTTTGTCATCAACTTTAAATAAAGATTGCAGCTTAAAAGGGCAGGATAAAGTTCTTTCTATTTGTGAATTGTTAGGTGCAACAGAGTATTATAATGCGATTGGTGGACAAGAATTATATTCTTTTGAAGAGTTTAAAAAACATGGAATTGATTTGAAATTTTTGGAAACTGGTAAGATCGAATATAAACAGTTTCATAATGAATTTCAGAGTAATTTATCAATTATTGATGTTATGATGTTTAATTCAAAAGATAAGGTAAAAGAATTTTTAAATCAATATACATTAATTGAGGAATAGGTGGTTTTAGCAATGAGGGAGTATGGCGGATATCTGGAGTTTGAACATAAAGAGTATGTTTCATATTATTCAAACATGATTGCATTAAACACAGGAAGAAATTGCTTGAAATATTTAATACAGGCGAAAAATATCAAACATATTTATATGCCGCGATTTATATGTGAAGTAGTGATTGAAGCATGTGAAGATGAATCAGTTCAAATTGATTATTATTCAATTGACAAGGATTTTTTGCTAAAAGATTTAGAAGTTGATGACAAAGATGCATATGTTTATGTAGTAAATTATTATGGTATATTAAAAGATGAAGTACTTGTGCAATTATCGAAAAAATATCGTATAATAATAGATAATGCACAAGCATTTTTTCGAAAACCAATTCTCGGAATTGATACAATTTATACATGCAGAAAATTTTTTGGAGTATCTGATGGTGCTTATTTAAGTACAGATACATATATGGATAAGGAATTATCAACGGATCAATCTTATGATCGAATGGAATATTTGTTTGGAAGGATAGATACTTGTGCCAGTGATTTTTATAAAAAATTTCAGGAAAATGAAGAAGAACTTGGAAACAAAGAAACAGCTTATATGTCAAATGCAACGAAAGCCATACTTAGTTTAGTTGATTATAAGTCAGTTAAAGAAAAGAGAACTGAGAATTTTCGAGAGCTGAATAAAGAATTAAATCAGTATAATGAAATAAAAAAATTAGAACATATTACAGGTGCATACATGTATCCATTACTGATTAAGAATGGAAAGAATGTACGAAAATATTTACAAGACAATAAGATATATATATCGTTGTTATGGCCAAATGTTATAGAGACAGAGGCTGAGGATTCGTACGAATATTATTTAGCCCAAAATATTTTACCAATACCATGTGATCAAAGATATGATTCAGATGATATGAGATATATTGCAACAATGATAAAGAAGATAGTGGAGGTGCAAGAATGAAAAAAATAGTTATTTTTGGAGCTACAGGTAATGTAGGATCATATGTATTAAAATATGCAAGAGAGTATTTTAACACAGAAGAGTATGAAGTTATTGCCTCAGGAAGAAGAAAAACAGAATTTTTTGAAAAACGAGGAATTCCTTATTATTCTGTAGATCTAACAAAGGCAGAAGACTTTGATGTGCTTCCACAAGAAGATGTGTATGCTGTTATATATTTAGCAGCTGAAATACCATCCTATATGGATGACTATCAACCAGACAAATATATTAAATCCAATATTATAGGAGCATATAATGTGCTGGAATATTGCCGTAAAACAAAAGCGGATAGAATCTTGTTTTCAACAACTGTATTTGACATATCATTATCTGCGACAAATGGGGCGGTGTTGAAACCAGATATGCCACATAATTTTAGTTATAAGGGTGATCATGCTGTTTATGTTATAAGTAAAAATACAGCGATAGAATTGATTGAACATTATCATCAGGAATATGGATTGAAAAAGTTCATTTTTAGATTCCCTACAATTTATAATTATAGTCCATATCATTATTATTATCCAAATGGAGTTAAAACATTAAGACCAGTGTACAGAATGATTGAACAGGCAAAAAAGGGAGAGCCTATTGAATTATGGGGAAATCCTGAATATTCAAAAGATATGGTACATGTATATGATTGTGCACAGATGATTTGTAAAGCTGTGGAAGTTGATCGTGAAGAAGGTTTTTATAATGTTGGAACAGGGAAGCCAGTAACATTAAAAGAACAGATTGAAACGATCATAAAAGTATTTTCTCCAAAAGATCATCCATCAGAGATCATCTATTGCCCAGAGAAACCAGCAGGTGGTGGATTCTTAATGGATGTACAAAATGCAAAAGAAGAGTTAGGATATGAACCTCAATACGATTGTTTAAAACTTTTTGAAGATTATAAGAAAGAGATGGAAATCAATCGATTCGAGGAATTGAGGAGGAAATAATAGATGAGTGATAAAATACTTGTGACTAGATCATCAATGCCAGATTTAGATGAATATGTAGATGAGATTAAGGAATTATGGGAGACACATTGGTTAACCAATATGGGTGTTAAACATCAAAAACTTCAAAAGGATTTAGAAGAATATCTTTCTGTGGAGCATATTGATTTATTAACAAATGGGCATATGGCTTTAGAGTTAACATTACAGGCAATGGACTTACAGGGAGAGGTTATCACAACTCCATTTACATTTGCTTCAACAACACACGCTATTATAAGAAATGGATTAAAACCAGTATTTTGTGATATTAATCCAGAAGATTTTACAATGGATGTTAGTAAAATAGAGGCATTGATCACAGATAAAACATGTGCGATTCTGCCAATCCATGTATATGGAAATGTTTGTAATGTGGAAGAAATTCAAAGAATAGCAGATAAATATGGATTAAAAGTAATTTATGATGCTGCGCATACATTTGGAGAACGCTATGATGATAAAGGAATAGGATCATTTGGAGATGCATCTTGCTTCAGTTTTCATGCAACAAAGGTATTTAATACAATTGAAGGTGGAGCTGTCTGCTATAAAAATAAAGAATTAGGCGAAAGACTGTATAATTTAAAGAACTTTGGAATCAGAGATCAGGAAACAGTTGAAAGTGTTGGAGCCAACGCCAAGATGAATGAATTTCAGGCGGCAATGGGAATTTGCAATTTAAGACATGTGGATGATGAGATTTTAAAAAGAAAAAAAGTTGTACAGAGATACAGAAGCCATTTAGAAGGTGTTGAAGGAATTCAGTTAAGTCCAGTTCAGGATAAGGTGAAATCTAATTATGCATATTTCCCAGTAGTTATCGATGAAAAAACATTCGGTTACAGCCGAAATGAAATTGCAGATAGATTAGGTAAATATGGAATTTTTGCAAGAAAATATTTTTATCCATTAACAAGCAGTTTTCAATGTTTCCATGGACAGTATGATGTATCAAAGACTCCAGTGGCATTGCATGTATCAAAAAGAGTATTGACACTTCCATTATATGCAGATTTGAAATTGGAAGAAGTTGATAAGATATGTGATTTGATTTTAGGTAAGTATTAAAAAGAACTTTACGAAATCAGAAATGGCGAATATGCTAGCAGATAAAATAGCTGACAAAGAGATAAGAGTAATATATGGCATTCCAGAATCAACTTCATTTGGATATGTAGCGGATGTAAATAATGGTAAAAAAATAAGGAGGTGTTTATGGGACGGAAAAGAATATTAGTAATTACGAGTTCCGTAGATGAAACTGTGTCATATATTATTAGTAGATATTCAAATATTGTAGATTTTTTTCGTGTGAATGTAGATGATTTTGGAAAATATAGTTTTCGTATTGATAATAATGGATGGAGTATTTCTAATGGATGTTCTATTATAGATTCTAGAGATGTACATTCCATTTATTATAGAAAGCCTATGTTACCAAATTTGAGTTCATATGATTCTCAATATCACTTGATGATTCAGAGAGATATTATTTCAGTAATCAATGGAATTGTTGACGCTTTTTCGAGGAAAGTTCTTACTAAGCCATCCATTCTTCGTAAAACCGAGAATAAAGTGTATCAGTTAATATATGCTGGAAAAAATGGCTGGGATATTCCTTTGTCATATATTGGAAATAACAATGGCGATTGTAGTAAGTATGGGGAAGAAAAGTCTATAATAAAACCATTAACGACAGGTAAGACATACGGAAGAAATGGTTGGGAATTATATCAGACAAATCTGTTTAGAGGTATTGATGAAGATATTAGTCTTACACCAATATATTTGCAGAATTATATTGTAAAGCAATTTGAAGTGCGTCTTACTATTGTAGGAAGACAGGCCTATCCTGTGCGAATCGACACTCAAAATCCAGTTGATTGGAGAGTAGATTATCATAATCATAGATATACGTTAATTACATGTCCAAAAGATGTTCTTATGAGATGCTATCAGATGATGGATGATTTTTCCTTAGTTTTTGGTGCATTTGATTTTATTATAACACCTGAGGGACAGTGGATATTTCTTGAGGTTAATCCAAATGGTCAATGGCTTTGGTTAGAGCAAAATCTTGGACTTGACATCTCAAAGAGGATAGTTGAATATCTTATCTACTGAGTGATGAGAGGAGATTTCTATGTGGTTTGTAGTAGATGTATTATTAAATATTTGGGCATATTTTCCTGTTCTTGCCTTGACAGATGATGTAGGATTTTTAACTTCAGGACATAATTCAGATCAAACACACAGATATTATTTTAGTATGATAAGTATTCTATTTGGAGGAAAAAAGATTCAGATAATATCAATTCCGATTAAACAATCAGAAAAGAAAATTATTCCATTTCAGATAAAAAATTTTTCAGATATGAACAATTTTACGATTTCAAATGAAAAAGTGAAACAATTGGAGAAAGATTATAAAAGACACTTTAAATTATTAAATAAAGTAGATCGGGACATTGAAAAAGAAGCATTACTTCGACATTTATCTGAGCAAAAGTCCAGGATAGAAATCAGTTATAATAAAATTAATGCTTTTACAACAATAATTGTTGCGCTAATACCTATTGCAATTGCATTTATTGATTGGAATACGATTCAATCACTGGATGTAATAGGAATGCTTACCTTCATATTATTAATATATGCAATTGTGAATTTATGTGCTTGGATTTTTCAGGCAATTAATGTTAGAACGTTCATGATGAGTAGCTTTAAAGATTTAAAGGAAAGCGAGAATAAAACGAAAGAACAAAATTGGCAAATTTATTATGATTGGCAGCAGATGAGACGAAAGGCAGATATGTACGTGTCTTTTGTTAAATATATAAAAGTTTGGATAATATCTGTAATTATTTTGATGCTAATCTTTTCTATTGGACTATTTTTTAATGAAAAAACTATTGTAGATACAGTTGACAATCATGTATATACACTACAGACAGAATTATTTGAGAAGACTTATGATCAGTCTGCTGTTAATTGGAACTTTTTGTCGGCTGAGTTACAGACTGATAAATATTCAGAGATAGTTATTTTGTATAATGAAGCAGATGTAAGTGAGATTGCAGAAAAATTAGAACAATTCAAGAGACAGAGGATTGTTTGGCTAATTGACAATACATTGAAGAAAAACGAAGTAAAGATAATTTTGGAGGAATGAATGGATCGTATGTTAAGAAAACATGTATTAAGTGAATATGCATCTATAAATAAAATAGAAATAATAACAAAAACTTCATTAGATAAAGTTTCGATGGAATCATTTGATTCAGATGAATTTATTTCTTCTGCTGTAGGACCTACAGGAATTACAGAAAATGTTGAATCATCTGATCCAGACGAATTTAGTATGATGGGAACGACCTTAGAAACAAGATGTGTTGAAACATCTGATCCGGATGAGATGAAGATGGGACAAACAAAAAATACTTATACTATAGAGACATCAGATGAAGATGAGTTTTTACTGATGTAGCGTGTATTGTATGCACCTACTTTTAGAAATATTTTTTTTTCAAAAGGGTATGAGATAGATTATGGAATATAAGGGTGTATAAGTGACCTGAGATTTTATAATATCTTTGATATAAGTTAGCACAACAATTAAGTTTGTAGATACAATACAATTAGAAAATGGAGAAAAAAAGACGGATGAATTTTTAAGGCATGTGAGCCAGAACCATGACAGCTAATGCATTTATCAAAATTGATATCAAGGGAACGAAATCCTGAATTAAGAGAGGCACTTGAGGATTTAGATTATTTTATGAATATATATTGATCAGAACCCAGAGGGATCTAGATTAGAAAAATAATTTAGATCCTTAAATTATACAATATACATATACTAATAAGGATATAAAAATAATTAAATGATGATATCTAAAAAGAATGAAAATAGACATACTAAAACAAATAATGTATAATTAACAGAATACAAATAGTGAAATTTTGAAAAATGGCAATAAACCAAAACAACATTACAAAATAATTGATATATTAAAAGAAGGGAAAACTTATGGGAAGATATTTAAATAGTTCAACTTCATATGTATTATAATAAAGGACAGGTAAAACAGCCATATTTTGTAGATAAAACAGAGCTTTTATCTGAATTATTTCCTTTTTTAGAGAGAGGAAATACACATATATGTATTACTCGTCCTAGACGTTTTGGAAAAACAGTTATGGCGAATATGATCGCAGTTTTTTTGAGAAAAAAATTGATACATCCTCAATTTTTGAAGAATTAAAGATTTCAAAAAGTAATCAGTATGATAAATATAGAAACAAATATGATGGAATTTCAATTGATTTCAGTAAAATGCCAAGAGATTGTACTTCTTATACAGAATATATAGATAAGATTGAAATAAATCTTATTAGAGATTTACAAAAGGAATATCCACAGGTTCAAATCTATGAAGATGATTCGGCTGCAGATGTATTAGAAACAATCTTTGAAGAATGCGAGCAGAAAAGATTTGTATTCGTGTTCGATGAATGGAATTTTATCTTTTATAAAGAATTTGTCACAGAAGAAGATAAGAAAAAATATATATTATTTCTGAGCAATTTGTTAAAAGACCGTTCCTATGTACAAATGACATATATGACAGGAATTCTTCCAATTGCAAAATATTCAAGTGGTTCTGAGCTAAATATGTTTTGGGAATATACAATGGCATCAGAAACAAAATACAATAAATATTTTGGATTTACAGATTCAGAAGTAGATGAATTATATGATAGATATAGAAAAAATGTTAAAGATATTCATATTTCAAGAGGTGATTTGAAGGAATGGTATGATGGTTATACAACGAAATCAGGGGAGCGAATATATAATCCAAGATCAGTGGTGTTGGCATTAATGAATAATAATATAGGAAATTATTGGACGAGTTCAGGCCCATATGATGAGATATACTATTATATTCGACAGAATATAGATGATGTGCAAAGTGATTTGGCTCTGATGATATCGGGAGAGTCTGTTCCAGCAAGAATTCAGGAATATGCAGCAGTTTCGATGAATCTTACAACAAAGAATGAAATATTTCCAGCGATGATCGTATATGGATTTCTGAGTTATGAAAATGGAAATGTAAGGATTCCAAATAAAGAATTGATGAACAAATTTGACGATATGATTCAAAAAGAAGAAGGACTTGGATATGTTTATAGAGTAGCAAAAGAATCTGAACGTATGTTAAAGGCAACTTTAGCAGGAAAAACAAGGATAATGGAAGAAATTTTAGAATATGCGCATGATACAGAAACACCAATTTTATCATATAATAATGAGACAGAGTTGTCAGCAATTGTTAATTTGGTTTATTTATCAGCAAGAGATTTATACCATGTGGAGAGAGAAGACAAAGCAGGAAAGTGATTTGTGGATTTCATTTTTTATCCAAAGAGAAAACAAGATCCAGGAATCATATTAGAATTGAAAGTTGATCATACTCTGGAAGAAGCTTTAGAGCAAATAAAAAATAAAAATTATAAATTACGATTTCAAGGAAAACTAGGAGAAAATTTGGTCAATTCTGAAAAAATATTAGTAGTTGGAATCAGTTATGATAAGGAAACAAAGAAACATCACTGCAAAGTAGAAGAGATATGAGGAATAAGATTGATAGACGGTTATATGCAAAAGAATATGAAGACGATTGTGATGAGATATTATGCTATGGAGTAACTTTCTATAAAAAACGTTGTATTGTAAAAGCTGCAGAGTGCAATAAAGTAAAATAATTGGAAGCCAGGAAATTTAGGTAATTGGTCAGCTTAAAGATATTTGATAATGGAACTTTACCGATTAACGACGACTACTATCGAGCAAAAGATGTGGAAGAAATGAATGGGCATTTCTTAATGTTTAATTATATGTTAGATAGTATAGATGAAAATCTAGCCGAAAAAATGATAAAACAGATGCATTATGAATTAAAATCAGGTGTATTTGAAGATCGTGCAAATGGATATGCGATTGTAGACTATAAGAAACGTCCAAATATGATAGGAATTTGTTTTCTGTATTGAGAGGAGAATCTAAATATGGTAAACTTAAAGTAAGTTGACTATATATTTTATACAAAGGGGGAGAGAGTATATGAAGAAACGTAATGCTTTTTTAGTGATTGCATTGATGATGTTATTTGGTTTAAATATAAACATCACGAATGTAAAAGCGAAAACGATAACTTATGATTACAAGGATACAATGTTTGGTACAAGGACAAAAGAAGAGGTTGCAAAGGAGTATTCCAAAGCAATAAATGCAGGAAGTGATACATATGATCCGTTGAATTCAGATACATATTATTCTCAAAAAGCTTCAACAAAAAGTCCATACGATCAAGGAGTTTTAACAAACGATACATTATCATCTATGGAAGGAATGACGAACTTTTTTAGATATTTAGCAGGAGTAGAAGCTCTGCAGGAAAAATGTACACAGAATGAGTCATTACAATATCAGGCATTAGATCGAAATTTTGAATTTGGACATTATATTAGTAACAGCAGCAAGCCAGAAGATATGTCGGATGAATTATGGCAGAAGGGGTATAAGTGCGACCACAATATTATTGCAATGGGGTATACTCCTTCAGGAGCAATTACAGGGTGGATTAATGAAGGATATGATCTTAGAACAAAAACATGGGATACATTAGGCCATAGATATGCGTTGATTTCAGCGGACCCTTCGAACATTCAGTTTGGATATTGTGGAAATGTTGCAGTGGGAAAAAACTGTGAAGCAAAGAACCCTGACCTGGCAGAAGCATTTAGTGCATATCCGCAAGCTGGATATATGCCAAATAAATTAGTTAACGCTTCAGAATGTGCATGGTCTGTAGAATTGAATGATGCAAAAGTAAAGATTTCTAATATCTTAAAAGTGAATGTAAAGGTAACGAATCTTTCTACCAATAATAGTTATACATGTACAAAAGCAGACAATACGGCGAAGCTGTATACAACAGACATTCTTCAGTTTGTTCAACCATCTGATGCAACAAATGGAAGATATACAGATAATTATAAAGTAGAAATCACAGGACTAACAGATGTAGCGACAGGAGATGATGCATCAATTACATATGAAGTAAAATTCTTTGATGTAAATCAGCTTGCAGATTCCTATGTAAAAAAAGTAAGTCCAGCAGGATTTTCAAAATTAATTGTTTATAAAACAATGAATACAACACAAAATCTTAAAAAGGCAGCAGCGGTATTGCCGGATGAAATAGAAATTAAAGCTGAAAGTGGATATACAACAACAATCAAAGTAAGTGGTAATTGGGTATTAGATGAGGAAAACAAATGTTATGTGAATAAAGCAGACAAAGCATCTTTACCATCAAATATTACAGATAAACTAGGAAAACTTGATAAGATCACTGTACCATATGAGATATCAGACGATCGGTATGATGCTTATAATTCGTTATCTGTAAGAGGGACAATAGAAGAAGGCAATAGCATTCAGATGGCGGTTTATCGAACTTTGACAACAAGTAAACATAGTAGAATATTTAAAATTCAGGAAAATAATGATGGAACATACAAAGGTTTATTGAAATTTGACCGTTATACATCATCAGAATACGACAAAGAAGCAAGTGAAAATAGTACGTATAGTGCGTCAGATATTTACAATTTTGGAACTTTAAAAGTAAATGACAGTGGGGAATATATTTCTATATACTATGATGATGATTATCAGGATTATGCATATTTATCAACATCAATCAAGAAACTTGATGTAAAACATAAATATGAAGAAACAGTAGTAAAACCAACATGTACAGAAGATGGTTATACGGAACATAAATGTAGTGTATGTGGTGATACATACAAAGATGCTAAGACAGAGAAGCTAGGGCATAAATACGAAGAAACAGTAGTAAAACCAACATGTACAGAAGATGGCTATACGGAACATAAATGTAGTGTATGTGGTAATACATATCAAGATGCCAAGATAGAGAAGTTAGGACACAAATATGAAGAAACAGTAATAGAACCAACATGTACAGAAGATGGCTATACGTTATATGAATGCTCTGTTTGTGGATACAAGTATGCGAAAAAATCAGAAAAATTAGGGCATATAATTAAAGTACAAAATATCCAGAAAGCAACTTATTTTACGACAGGTTATACAGGAGATACCATTTGCACTAGATGTGGGGAAACCTTAGAAAAAGGTAAGAAGATTCCAAAATTAATCTTGAAAAAACCAAATCTAACAACAACATCAGGTAAGAAAAAAATAAAACTTGTAATCAACAAAGTCACTAATGCTACAAAATACGAGATAAAAGTACAACTTGGAAAGAAAATAAAAACATACTACACAACAAAGACAACGTATACATTAAAGAAATTAAAGAGCAAAAAGAAATACACGATCAAAATCAGGGCAATGAAAATCCAACGAAATCAAAAAGTATATAGCTCTAGTGTAAGAAAAAAAGTAAAAGTGAAGTAAAAGAAGACGATGAAAGGACAATAACATGAAAAAACTAAAATTATTCCTATTATCAGTCTTTCTACTATTTAGTTTTTGTATAATCTCTCAAAACAACCAAACAGATATTATAGGGCTAGTACAAACCACCGGCTAAGCCGGTGGTTTTGATTGTACATTCTTCAAAAATTATGTTTTATATCTTCTAAATAATT
>JABLTM010106829.1_pt1 | contig 33173 bp, 28 predicted proteins | sample 7160121 | NCBI WGS metagenome assembly JABLTM01 (sample SAMN14651224, study PRJNA627086) | human gut metagenome | isolation source: feces | host: Homo sapiens
AACATACTTATAAATCCAACGGAAGAAGATTTTTTTAATTATAGACGAGAAGATATGATTGTTGTAAGAAATCTTTTGACGGAATCACCAAAATGGAAAAAGGAGGTCTGGCATACAGGTTTAGAAAAATTGCTGGTAGACATTTTTTCGGAGAAGCTGATAAAAGCAATGTTTAGTGAATCAGAGTATCCAGCAATATATGAAACAGCATTTAATTCTTATGTTGTGGATGAGAGTCAGATGTTCAGGTATGCTAAAAGACGAAAAAGCGCAGATAAGATAAAGAAATTTATACAGGAAGAAACGGATGCAAAATTACGATTGGAGTAGAGTAGTTATCAATGATTACTAGAGAGAATTATAGCATGGCGTATTGTAAGAGCAGTCCCGGAACAGAGCTATCATCTGCATTGGAAGCAGGGACGGTATAAGCAATGATATAATCGTTGGCAATGCAGCCAAAGGAAAGGGCTGCGGTGGCACATAAATATAAATACCAGAGCTTTAGATTGCTCAGGCGGACCGTAATAAAATATGCAATAAGGCATATAGACAGGAGTGGGAAAAAGAACATCTCTGGTGGACTTAAAAACCGCCGGGGAGATAACTTTAGATGCAGACGATGTTACTGGTGATGCATTTATCTCTGCTGGTTCAGTTAAGCTTGAGGCGGATCAGTTGGACATCTATTTATCAGGTGGAGCGGTGAAGTATCTGATAGAGGCAACGGATGAGCAGAACGGAGAAATCAGCCTGAAAAAGACTGGTTCCCTGAATTCGTTTGATCTGGATAATGGAAATAATATAAATGTAACAGAGGCATTTTTTAAAGCAAAAGATACATTTCTGTCATCCAATGGAAACAGTAATTCGAACAGTTCGAGTGGCAGGATAGTTCTTGTGGGTGAAACAATAGCAGAGGGCAATCTTGAATTAGAAACAGTAAAAGATGTAACAATCCGCGCAAAGAAGACTGCGGTAAAAGGAAATCTTGCTGTTAATGCAGAAAATGGATATGGTGTTGAGATAACCAGTGAAGGGGGAGCAGTATCAACCGGAAGTACAGAGATTACGGCACCTTCATTATTTGTTACGCTGCAGGCACAAAATGACATTGCACTTCTGGGAGGAACATTGCAGACGCAGAATGATATCGTAAAATATAGCGATGGCGGGGAAAACTGGGTACAGATAATGGCAACCGGCGAGACATATGATGCAGATAACTGTGAACATCCGATTTTAGCAGGATATTCCGGCAGATGTATGGTCTGTGGAGCAAGTGACATAGAATATGCAGAGTTGATTGGAACGGATGGAACGACTAAGAGAATGCTGAATGGAGACTTCGGTGGAACCGGAGCACATAATGATTTCAGATACCTGGAAGATGGAGATACCATCAAATTTGTGAAGGATATTTATGGAAATGGAAGAACCGCAGCAATCGGAGACAGTAAAGCCGTAACCCTTGACCTGAACGGACATACATTGATTCTGGATACGATTTCATCAGGGAACAATCTTACCATTGCAAATGGTAACTATAAGGGAAAGATTACCAATGGCGGTGTCGGACTTACAAAGGAACTGACCTTTAAAAATGCAAAAGCAGCACTGAATGATTTACAGTGGATGACGAACAATGGATGAAGATTCAAAGCTGGTATTAAAGAATGTAAGCCAGGGTATTTCGAATTATGCTAATGTTGCACTGGAAGAAAGCCTGGGAACAATCCGGGGATTCCTGCCAAAAGATTTTTCTATCGCAAATAGGAAGAGAAATCCGGCAGATGTTGATTACAGAAATACCATTGTGGATGCAGATGGTCAGATTGCCCAGAATGTGGAGCTTCGTTATCGTAAGATGACAGATGCAGATTTATCGGCAACGCTGAATCCAACGACCTATATTTATGATGGAACAGCAAAGGAACCGGAAGTACTTGTGGTATATGACGGACAGACACTGACAAAGGATACGGATTACACCGTTGCTTATTCGGATAACAAAAATGCAGGAAGTGCAGAGGTAACAATAACAGGTATTGGAGTGTATCATGAAGCAGCACATCTGCAATTTACGATAGGGAAGGCAGGTCAGGCGGCACCGACAGGACTGAAGGCTGTAAATACCAGTAAAACAGGTGCAAGTGATGGAGCCATTGAAAACCTGACTACTGCAATGGAATACAGCACAGATGAAATTCATTGGACCAAGGTTACAGATGGTACAAAGATAAACCAGCTTACAGCAGGTGACTATTTCGTACGGTATGCAGAGACAGGGAACTATCTGGCTTCTGCATCTACAAAGGTGACAGTTGCCGTAAAGGAAGACCCTTCCACTGGAAACGGTTCCAATACGGTAGCCCTGACGGGAACAACACAGAAGACGGCAACCATAAAAACTGGTGATGAAACACCGGTTGGAAGAATACTGCTTCTGATGTTTTCCGCAGCTGGATTACTGGTTGTGGCAGCTGCTGGCAGAAAGAAATATTGTTAATTGTTTAAGAAGGCACGCAGCGCATCCTTTTGTGCTTTATAATCACTGATTCCTAAATCATAAAGCTCCTGCATGATTTTCGGGTCAGTGGTAAAAGTGCCAATCTTAACCTGATGGGACGGTGCAAAGAGAAATGCCCGTCCTTCTTTTTGTAATTTTGCAGCAACTTCTACCGAGTGCCGGTAATTTAAGTGTCTGTTATCAATTGCAGTAATCGTATTTGGAAATTTCCGTAACATCTTTTTGTAAAGAAAACGGTAACTCTCCGGCTGCTTGACATAGCCAAGTGGACGGCAGTAGATAATTACTACCTTGTCGCAGCCATCTGCAATGGCACGTTCAACCGGAATGGAATCTGCAACACCGCCATCATAGTAATAATTGCCGTGAAAAGAAATCGGTTTGCAGAAGCCCGGAAGGGCACAGGTTGCCATAATGCCGCGGTAATCATCACGGCCTAAATCTTCTTTGGAAAAATATTCTGCCTTTCCGGTGGCAGCATTGGTTGCCGGAAAATGAAATTCACTTGGATTTGCTGCTAAGGCATCATAATCCAGCGGGTCGTTTCCTGTGGAATTGGTTAAGGTTCCGTAAATATATTGAAGTCCGAAGAGAGAACCGGTTTTAATCAGATTTTTGATACTGATGTAGCGGGGGTCCTTTACATGCTCTATATAGAAACGCAGATTACGGCCACGCTGCCCGGCAAGGTAAGAAGCAGTATTTGCCGCACCGGCAGATACCCCCATACAATAATCAAATGTAACATTGTCGTCTAAGAAGGCATCCAGAATTCCGGCACTGTAAGCACATTTCATACCGCCGCCTTCTACAATCAATCCAGACTTTTCCATGATATTCACCTCTTGAGATATACTTCGTTAATTTTTTCACATATAGTTTAGCACATTGAAGAAGAAAGTCAAAATACATTTTTTATTGTATGTATATTCCGGGAAAATATAAGAGTTTGCGGCATTCGGGCTGCTACCCATATGTCACTGCATTGTTAAGAGTCTCTAAGAATTTCATGAAATATAAAAAAAGTTCCGGCAACCGGCACAAATTCACATCCATGTTCATCTGTGCCTTGCTGGCACGTCCATGTGCCAGCATTGCCAGTTTTGGTGAGAAATTCTAAGAGTCTCTAAACAATTTCGTTAATATATGGGGAGCAGCACGAATGCCACAAATTGATATAATTTCCCCGGAATAATCCACACAGAATCTCCTTCCGGTCGTTGAAACCTTCCGCAAAAAACGCTATAATATGAGACAGTGATAAAAGGCGAAGAATAGAAACAGTGGAAGAGAGGAAGCGGGAATGGCATTTGCCCATTTACATGTACATACAGAATACAGTCTGTTAGACGGTTCAAATAAAATAAAAGAATATGTGGAGAAAATCAAGGCACTTGGCATGACAGCAGGGGCGATTACCGACCATGGTGTTATGTATGGTGTCATTGATTTCTATAAGGCAGCCAGGGAGGCGGGAATTAACCCGGTTCTTGGCTGTGAAGTCTATGTGGCTCCCGGCTCCAGATTAGACCGTGAGATGGTACATGGAGAGGACAGATACTATCATCTTGTGCTTCTGGCAGAGAATAACACAGGCTATAGCAATCTGATGAAAATTGTATCCAAAGGCTTTGTGGAGGGATACTATTATAAGCCGCGTGTGGACATGGAAGTGTTAGAAAAATACCATGAGGGAATCATTGCCCTAAGTGCCTGTCTGGCAGGTGAAGTACAGCGTAATCTGGTACGTGGAATGTATGAAGAAGCAAAAGAAGTAGCTTACCGCTATGAACGCTGTTTTGGAAAAGGAAATTTCTTTTTAGAGCTGCAGGATCATGGAATTCCGGAGCAGAAGCTGGTAAACCAGCAGCTTCTCCGCATGAGTCAGGAGACCGGAATTGAGCTGGTAGCAACCAATGATGTACATTATACCAATGCAGAGGATGCAGAGCCTCATGACATCCTGCTCTGCCTTCAGACCGGAAAGAAATTAGCGGACGAAGACAGAATGCGCTATGAAGGTGGACAGTATTATGTCAAATCCGAAGAGGAAATGAAATCACTTTTTCCATATGCACTGCAGGCATTGGAAAATACCCAGAAGATTGCAGACCGCTGTCATGTGGAAATCGAATTCGGACATACCAAGGTACCGCATTTTGAGGTGCCGGAAGGCTATGATTCCTGGACTTATTTAAATAAATTGTGTCATGAAGGACTGGATAAGCGGTATGGAGCCGATGCACCAAAATACTTACAGAAATTAGATGACGAGCTTGCCGTTATTAAAAATATGGGATATGTGGACTATTTCCTGATTGTGTGGGACTTTATCCATTATGCGAGAGAGCATGATATTATGGTGGGACCGGGACGAGGCAGTGCCGCAGGAAGCCTTGTTTCTTATACCACCGGAATTACAGATATTGACCCGGTTCGCTACAATCTGATTTTTGAGCGTTTCTTAAATCCGGAACGTGTATCCATGCCCGATATTGACGTGGACTTCTGCTTTGAACGAAGACAGGAAGTTATTGATTATGTGGTAGAAAAATATGGCAAGGACTGTGTGACACAGATTGTAACCTTTGGTACGCTGGCAGCCCGTGGAGTAATCCGCGATGTGGGACGTGTTATGGATTTGCCGTATAATTTTGTGGATACGATTGCCAAGGCAATTCCAAATGAACTGGGAATTACCATTGATAAGGCACTGGTGATGAACCCGGAGCTTCGGGGCATGTATGAATCTGACGAGTCGGTAAAGAAACTTATCGATATGTCAAGAAGATTAGAAGGTCTGCCGAGGCATACGTCCATGCATGCAGCAGGCGTGGTAATCAGCCAGAAACCAATGGATGAATATGTTCCGTTGTCAAGAGCATCCGATGGCACCATAACCACACAGTTTACCATGACTACCATTGAAGAATTAGGACTTCTGAAAATGGATTTCTTAGGACTCCGGACACTGACTGTAATCCAGAATGCAGTCCGTCTTGCAGAAAAGAGCAGCAGTAAAAAAATTGATATGAATGCCATCGACTATAACGATAAGAAAGTGCTAGACTCTCTTGGAACCGGCAAAACCGATGGTGTCTTCCAGTTGGAAAGTGCCGGAATGAAGAACTTCATGAAGGAGTTAAAGCCACAGAGCTTAGAGGATGTTATCGCAGGCATTTCTCTTTACCGTCCGGGCCCAATGGACTTTATTCCGGCTTATATCAAGGGAAAAGACCACCCGGAAAGCATTACCTATGACTGTCCGGAATTGGAACCGATTCTGGCACCGACCTATGGCTGTATCGTATATCAGGAACAGGTAATGCAGATTGTACGTGACCTCGCCGGTTATACATGGGGCAGATCTGACCTGGTGCGCCGTGCCATGTCTAAGAAAAAAGGCAAGGTAATGGAGCAGGAGCGGAAGAACTTTGTCTATGGTAATCCGGAAGAAAATGTTCCGGGTTGTATTGCAAGAGGAATCGATGAGAAAGTGGCAAACAAGATTTATGATAACATGATTGACTTTGCCAAATACGCATTTAATAAATCCCATGCGGCAGCTTATGCAGTGGTTGCATATCAGACTGCATATTTGAAATACTATTATCCGGTAGAGTTTATGGCAGCGTTAATGACATCAGTCTTAGACAATACTTCCAAAGTCTCAGAATATATCTACACCTGCCGCCAGATGGGAATCGCAATTCTGCCGCCGGATATCAATGAAGGCGAGGGAGGATTCTCCGTATCCGGACAAGCAATCCGCTATGGACTTTCTGCCATTAAGAGTATCGGAAGACCGGTGATTGATGCCATTGTGGAGGAGCGTAAAATCCGTGGGCCGTTTACCACGTTAAAGGATTTTATTACAAGACTTTCCGGAAGAGAAGTGAATAAACGGACCATAGAAAACTTTATCAAAGCGGGAGCCTTAGACGGACTGGAAGGAAACCGCCGTCAGAAGATGATGATATACGGTTCTCTTTTGGATGCACTGAATCAGGAAAAGAAGACCACAATGGCTGGTCAGATGACACTTTTTGATATTGCACCGGAAGAGGACAAGGCAGAGTACGAAATCAAGCTTCCGAATGTAGAAGAGTATGACAAAGAAGTGCTTCTTGGCTTTGAAAAGGAAGTCCTGGGCATATATATCAGCGGACATCCGCTGGAAGAATATATGGAGCGTTTAAAGAAGAATACCAATGCCGTTACCACAGACTTTGTACTGGATGAAGAGACCGGAACCCTTAAGGTATCGGATGGCGCAAAGGTGCGTATCGGTGGAATGATTACCGATAAAGTCATCAAGTATACCAAGAGTAATAAGGCAATGGCATTTATTACGTTAGAAGATCTGGTGGGAACAGTGGAAATCATCATTTTCCCGAAGGATTATGAGCGTTATGCAAAATATCTTGAAAATGATGCCAAAGTATTTGTGGAAGGCCGTGTAACTGCAGAAGAAGACCGCAACGGCAAGCTTATTTGTGAGAAAATCATTTCCTTTGATGAAGTGAAACGGGAGCTGTGGCTGCAGTTTCAAAGTAAGAGCGATTTCGAAGAAAAAGAAGGTGCTCTTTATGGAAAAATGATGGATGCCGATGGCTCAGAGCATGTCGTTATTTATCTTGCAGCAGAAAAACAGATGAAGCGTCTGCCGGAAAACAGAAATGTTGCAATTACAAAAGAGCTTTTAGAAGAACTTGGGAATTTCTTAGGTAAAGACAATGTAAAAGTTGTAGAAAAGTCATTGTAGCCATTGCAAAACCACAGTTTAAGGATTAGAATAAAAATGATTGGATAAAGAACAAAGAGAAGTGTTTACATATAGGAGGTAACAGGGAATGTCAAAAGAAATTCAGACAATTGGTGTTTTAACCAGTGGCGGGGATGCTCCGGGCATGAACGCTGCTATCCGTGCGGTAGTAAGGGAAGCTATTGCAAAGGGAAAGAAAGTAAAAGGAATTAAGAGAGGTTATGCAGGTCTTTTGCAGGAAGAGATTATTGATATGGAAGCAAAAGATGTAGCAGACATTATCCAGAGAGGTGGAACAATTTTACAGACTGCACGTTGTCAGGAATTCGTAACACCGGAAGGACAGCAGAAGGGTGCTGAAATCTGCAGAAAACATGGCATTGATGGAATTATCGTAATCGGTGGAGACGGTTCCTTTAAGGGCGCACAGAAGCTGGCAGCACTTGGAATCAACACCATCGGATTACCGGGAACCATTGACCTTGATATTTCCTGTACCGATTATACCATCGGTTTTGATACCGCAGTAAATACTGCCATGGAAGCCATTGATAAGGTACGTGATACCTCAACCTCCCATGAGCGCTGCTCCATCATTGAAGTAATGGGCAGAGGTGCAGGCTACATTGCACTGTGGTGTGGTATTGCCAATGGAGCAGAGGATATCCTGCTTCCGGAGAAATATGATTATGACGAGCAGAAGCTTGTAAATAATATTATAGAGAACAGAAAACGTGGAAAGCAGCATCATATTATTGTAAATGCAGAAGGTATCGGTCATTCCGCAAGCATGGCAAAGAGAATTGAAGCAGCAACCGGAGTTGAAACCAGAGCGACCATCTTAGGACACATGCAGCGTGGTGGAAGCCCGACCTGTAAAGACCGTGTTTATGCATCTACCATGGGATGCATTGCCGTAGATTTGCTGTGCGAAGGCAAATCCAACCGTCTTGTAGCATATAAAAATGGTGAATTCGTAGATTATGATATTGACGAGGCACTGGCAATGACCAAATCCATTCCGGAATATCAGTATGAAATCTGTAGAAATCTTTCCAGATAGGATGTTATTATGATTACCAGTACAGCAAATCCGCAGGTAAAAAATTTAATTCAGTTAGTAAAAAAAGCCAAAGTTCGTAATGAACAGAGGCTTTTTGTTGTGGAAGGAATCCGTATGTTCCGGGAAATCCCGGAAGGCTGGCTTGATAGAATTTATGTTTCCGAGCATTTCATGGAAGAGGAATCCCATGTAAAAGTTCTGCAGGGGAAAAATTATGAAGTACTTGCCAATCATGTGTTTGAAAGTGTGTCCGATACCAAGACACCGCAGGGAATCCTTTGTCTTGTGAAAATGCCGGATTATACCCTAGAAGAAGTAATACCAAAGGAAAATGCCCATCTTCTGATTCTTGAAAGTATTCAGGATCCGGGCAATTTAGGCACGATGTTCCGGACCGGAGAGGGAGCGGGAATCAGCGGAATTATCATGAACCGCACCACTGTAGATGTTTTTAATCCAAAGACCATCCGCTCCACTATGGGCAGTATCTTTCGCGTACCATTTTTCGTGACGGAAAACCTGCAGGATATATTGATGCAGTTAAAGTCCCGGAAAATAAAGCTTTACAGTGCCCATCTGCAGGGCAGTGTTTCTTATGAGGAGCCGGATTATAAAGAACCCACAGGCTTTTTAATTGGAAATGAAGGAAATGGATTATCGGATGAGATTGCCAGAATGGCAGATACCTATATCCACATTCCAATGGCAGGAAAAGTAGAATCACTGAATGCAGCAATTGCGGCAACACTGCTGATGTATGAGGCAGCACGCCAGAGGAGGTAAGGGATGTTCCGGTTATGGGCAAAAGAATTTAAAGACAATCATATGTTAAAGGATACCACCATCTGTGATGACTCCGGGGATACCAGAACCCATAAGGTGTTCCGGGCATTAGATGAGGTGTGTTATACCTTTGATTTGGGAAAACCAATCTGGTTAGACCGCAATGTGGATGAATTTAAGCGGCATGCGAAGACCAGGTTTTATCAGGATAATTTTGTGGAAGAAATTGAATTTGATTTTTTGGAAATTCATGTGATTGAAGAGGATTAAGTAACTGTGTCAGGAGGAAAGAAAATGGAAGGGCAGATGCGCCGGGATACCATCATTAAGATGCTGGGGGAGAAGGGAAAACCTTTGTCCGGAACAGAATTGGCAAAAGAATTAGGAGTCAGCCGTCAGGTGATTGTACAGGATATTGCATTGCTTCGTGCAGTAAATAAGAATATTTTAAGCACCAACAAAGGCTATGTGCTTTATGACCCTTCGGAAGAGACACAGAAAGCAAGAAGAACCATTGCAGTAAGCCACAGTGATGAACAGACAAAGGATGAGCTTTATACCATCGTGGATTTCGGTGGAAAAGTCTTAGACGTCGTAATCGAGCATGATATTTACGGACAGATAACGGTGGATCTGATTTTAAAAAGCCGTCAGGATGTGGACGAATTTATTGCAAAGGTTGCAAAGAGCAAGGCAAAGCCGCTTAAGACACTGACCGGAAATAAACACTTTCATACCGTAGAATCAGATTCAGAACAATTACTTGACATCATAGAAGAAAAATTACGGGAAAAAGGCTACGCAAGATAACAGCTTGACTTTTTTTCTCGATATGGTAAACTACTCCTTGACTGACAAGACAACTGACAAGACAGCTGAAGTCAAGGAGGAAGAAAAATGGAAAAGATAAAAGCGTTCTTAAAACGCAAAAATATTATTATCTCAGCAAAAAGATATGGCATTGATGCCTTAGGTGCAATGGCACAAGGTCTTTTTGCTTCTCTTTTAATTGGAACCATTATCAGTACAATTGGTGAGCAGGCTGGCATCCAGCTTCTGGTGGACATCGGGGGATATGCCCAAGCAGCAACCGGTCCGGCAATGGCAATCTCCATTGGTTTTGCTTTGCAGTGTCCACCACTGGTGCTTTTTTCACTGGCAGCCGTCGGTGTGGCCGCAAATACCCTGGGTGGAGCAGGCGGACCGCTGGCAGTATTGATTGTCACCATCTTTGCAGCCGAATTCGGTAAAGCAGTATCCAAAGAAACCAAAATTGATATTATCGTCACTCCGTTTGTAACCATTTTCATCGGAGCAGGCTTATCCATCTGGTGGGCACCGGCAATCGGAGCCGCAGCCAGTGCAGTAGGAAATGCCATTATGTGGGCAACCGAATTGCAGCCGTTCTTTATGGGAATTTTAGTCTCTGTAATTGTAGGTATCGCACTGACGCTGCCAATCAGCAGTGCTGCAATCTGTGCAGCTTTGGGATTGACCGGACTGGCAGGAGGAGCTGCAGTAGCAGGATGCTGTGCCAACATGGTAGGTTTTGCAGTACTGAGCTTCCGGGAAAATAAATGGGGCGGACTTTTCGCACAGGGAATCGGAACTTCCATGTTACAGATGGGAAATATCGTGCGGAATCCAAGAATCTGGCTTCCGGCAATTTTAAGCTCCGCCATAACAGGTCCAATAGCAACCTGCGTCTTCCATCTTCAGATGAACGGTGCAGCCGTAGCATCCGGAATGGGAACCTGTGGACTGGTTGGTCAGATTGGTATTTATACCGGCTGGATTAATGATATTGCATCCGGCACCAAGGCAGCCATTACACCAATGGACTGGATTGGAATGCTGTTAGTATGCTTTATCTTACCGGGTGTTTTAACCTGGGCATTCGGTCTGTTCTTCCGTAAGATTGGCTGGATCAAAGGAAATGATTTGAAGCTCGATTTATAAGAAAGATTTAAGAAAATATAGATAAAAGTTATACCATAGAAAACAAGAACAATACCTCTTGTGCATAATTATTAAAAATTGATAAAAATTTAACTAATAACAAGCATATTATACAAAGATGTGCTATACTAAAGTTAGATTGTTCTTGCATATATTATAACTTACGAGGAAAATTCCGGAAATATAAAAAGGTTATTTTCCGCAGTAGATGCATGGAGGAGTAGAAAATGGAATCACCAATTGAAGTGACAGAAGGTGTAGATGGTTGGAATACCATAATATTTCTTTATAATTCTGCATTAAAAGAAGTTGGAACCAAGCTTGAAATATTAAATGATGAATTTCAGCATGTACATCAGTACAATCCGATAGAATATATAAAGCGGCGGATTAAGACGCCGGAGAGTATCGTAAAGAAGCTGAAACGATATGGTTACGAGAGTACCATTGATAATATGGTCAATTATGTAAATGACATTGCAGGAATCCGTATTGTATGTTCCTTTACCTCTGATATTTATCGTATGGCAGAGATGATTGGAAAACAGAATGACCTTACCGTGGTATCGGTAAAGGATTATATCAAGCATCCGAAGGAAAGCGGCTATAAGAGTTATCATATGTTGGTTACGGTGCCGATTTTCTTATCAGACCGTGTAGTGGATACAAAGGTTGAGATTCAGATACGGACCATTGCCATGGATTTCTGGGCGAGTCTTGAACATAAGATATATTACAAATTCGAAGGAAATGCACCGGAATATATCAGTAAAGATTTACGGGAGTGTGCAGAAATTGTTTCTATGCTGGATGCAAAGATGTTATCCTTGAACGAAGCAATTCTAGAGGCAAAGGCAGCACAGGAAGCGGAGCTTTTGCGGGAAGAAAAAGATAGAGCGGATAAAGCAAAATAAAAGAAGCTGCCAAAACCGGCAGCTTCTTTTTTACGCGAGTAGCGAGAAAAATCGCATGCTTGCGTGCAGATTTGGCGAGCACCGCGATAACTCGAGAAACTCGCAAAGCGTGTTTCTCGTAGTTGCAAGTGGCTTAAAAATGATTTAATTCTCTTCTCCATTCATCCAGCTATCGAATTTTTCTAATACTTTATCATAGGTCTGCTGGGAAATATCAGGAAGCTTTCCACCCCAGGCTTTGGTAGCCTGATCGAAGCCCTTTTTAAAAGCATCTGCTAATTCCTGGGCTTTGGACTTATCATTACCGGATAATGCTTTTGCAAAATCTAAAATACGGTCAGAGGTCTGGTTTACACCCCAGTATCCGTCTTCTGCAATATCAGCCTGTGCCTGAGCCTTTACATCAGCAGAAACGGTGAAGTTACCGCCTGCAAGGAAAGACCACATATCATCGGCTTTGCCAATGGCTGCGCCCTGTTTGCGCATCATCTGTTCTACAATTCCGCGAAGCTGTGAAATACGGCTGTCAGAATCAGCTTTCATCTTTGCAATGAGAGCAGAGTTCTGTGTCTTTTGGGAAGAACTGCTCTTGTCACTGGAGCCTTTTTCATAGATAACACCGGTAGAGGTGTCATTCTTCAAAGATTCGGTCTTCTTAGAAGAAACTTTGGAATCTGTGGCAACAGTGGATGCAGCAGATACATAATTGTTAATAGAATTAATTGCCATAATCTTAACCCTCCTTGGTCAAATGCTTACTAAGTATCCATTCTTAGTCTTATTCATATATTTTATCGGTAAGAATGGGACAAAATATAAGAGGAAGAATTGACCTTTTTTAGAAAAAATGATAACATAAATTTGTATCATGTATACAAAATACAGGAGAAAAACAATGGACGAACTTGCAGTAAAAGCACTGGCAAAAATAAATCTTGGATTGGACGTATTACGTCGGAGAGAAGATGGGTATCATGAAGTAAAGATGGTTATGCAGACCATTCATTTATATGACCAGCTTCATCTTAAGAAAATAGAGTCTGGCATACATTTAGAGACAAATCTTGGATTTCTTCCGGTAGATGAAAGTAATCTGGCTTACCGGGCAGCGAGACTTATGAAAGAAAAATATCAGATTGAAGAAGGCATTGATATCCGGCTGAATAAGCGGATTCCTGTTGCTGCCGGGATGGCAGGTGGAAGCACGGATGCCGCAGGTGTGCTTTATGGAATCAATGAATTATTCAATCTTGGAATAAAGCGGAAAGAACTGATGGAGCTGGGTGTTCAGATTGGGGCTGACGTACCGTATTGCATCATGCGTGGTACAGCTTTGGCAGAAGGCATTGGAGAAAAATTAACTTCACTGCCACCGATGGTGAAGTGTCCGGTAGTGATTGCCAAACCGCAGGTCAGTGTATCTACTAAATATGTCTATGAGAATCTGAAACTGGATGAGCATACACAGCATCCTGACATTGATGCCTTAATACAGAATATCCGCACAAAGGATTTGCCGGCAATTGCAGGTAGTATGGGAAATCTTTTAGAAACGGTTACTGCAAAAAAGTATCCGGAGATAGAGAAGATAAAAGAACTGATGCGGGAAAATGGTGCATTGAATGCCATGATGAGTGGAAGTGGCCCGACAGTATTTGGACTTTTTGATGAATTGGAAACGGCAAAAATGGCAGCAGCGATTGTACGTCAGAGCGGGCTCGCAAGGCAGGTCTTTGTAACAGATATTTATAATAATAGAAGATAAGAACATGCTCTTTATAAAAAAGGGTTGGAGGGTTAATATATGACAGATAATCTGGAATTAAATATGAATGCATATCTTCCTTTGCGAGATGTTGTATTTAATACACTTCGTGAGGCAATATTAAAAGGAGAATTAAAACCGGGTGAAAGACTGATGGAGCTGCAGCTGGCATCTAAGCTTGGAGTCAGCCGGACTCCGATTCGTGAGGCCATCCGGATGTTAGAGCAGGAGGGGCTTGCTGTAACCATACCGAGAAGAGGAGCCGAGGTTGCCCGCATGACAGAAAAGGACATGGAAGATGTGTTACAGATCCGGGCAGCTTTAGATGAACTGGCAGTGCAGCTTGCAACAGAACAGATTACAGATGAACAGTTTGATGCATTAGAACAGGCAAGACAGAATTTTGAAAATTCTTTAAAAAGTGATGATGTAAAAGAAATTGCACAGGCAGATGTGGCATTTCATGATGCAATTTATAATGCTACCGGAAATGCAAAACTGGTATCCATGCTGAATAATCTGCGGGAGCAGATGTATCGTTATCGTGTAGAATATTTAAAGGACGAGACGATTTATCCGAGATTATTAAAGGAACATAAGGATATTGCAGAGAGTCTTCGCAGGAAGGACAAGTCTCGTGCTTCAGAAACCATGCGGGAGCATGTGAAGAATCAGGCAGAAGCAGTCAAAGATATGATCCGTCAGCAGGAACAAGACTAATAGCATAAAGAAACAGGAATAAAAAAGCAAAATACGGAAACACTAAGGACAGACCGCACAGGGTCTGTCCTTTTTGCATATGCACAGGTGACTGGAAAATCGCATGCTTATATGCAGAGCTGGCGGACATCCGATACTATAAAAATTATGCCAAGGAGTTGATTTATGCAGCAGAAAGAAGAGAAAATCGCAGGGCACACTGCAAAGCATATCGCAGGACACACCGCAGAACATACAACAGAACGTAATGCAGAATACAATGATGAAATTACAACCAGTTTGCAGGAAAATGCTGCACGTTTTCAGAAGATATTTTCCGGGTGTGCGGATATTAAAATGCGAACCATGAAGATTGGACAGAAGCAGCAGATTGCGTGTATGGCAGCATACATAGAGGTAACCGGTGGTGGAGCAATTTTTGAGAAATCTCTCGTTGGCAGGCTTTTAAACGAATTGTGTCATTATAATGAAAAAGAAGTCTATGAGCGGCTGTCACAGAATGCCCTTGGCTTATCGGATGTTACGCCCTTTGATACTTTTTCGGATGCAGCAGCAGGTCTTTTGACCGGAGATACCATTCTATTTATAGATGGCTATGATAAAGCGCTAAAGATTCCGGATAAGGGATACCCTTCTATGGGAATTTCAGAAGTAAATTCAGAAAAGGTAATCCGGGGCTCTAATGAAGGATTTACCGAGTCCGTAAAAGCAAATACGGCATTAGTACGTAAAAGGATTCGTTCTCCGAAAGTAAAGGTAAAAGAGAAAAAGATAGGGCGGCGCAGTAAGACCAATGTGGATTTGATGTATATGGAGGATTTGATTTATCCCGGAGTTTTAGAGGAGGTAGAAAAGCGGCTTGACGGATTTGAAATTGACGGAGTCTTAGACAGTGGAATCATTGAACAGCTTACAGAAGAAAAATGGTATTCTCCATTTCCGCAGTTTCAGACCACACAGCGGCCGGACCGGGCAGCTATGGCAATTTTAGAGGGAAGGGTAGTGCTGATTGCGGATAATTCACCAATTGCACTGATACTGCCGACGGATTATAACTCCTTCATACAGACCAGTGATGACTATTACAACCGCTGGGAAATTGCATCATTGGGAAGAATTTTACGTTTTCTGGCTTCTTTTTTTGCCATGACATTACCGGGACTGTATCTTGCGGTCTGTAATTTTCATACACAGATACTGCCGACGAAATTGCTGTTATCCTTTGCAGCAGCAAGACAGGGAGTGCCGTTTCCCGGGGTGGTGGAGGTACTTTTGATGGAGTTATCCTTTGAACTGTTGCGGGAAGCAGGCGTACGCCTTCCGGGAGCTATGGGGAATACCATAGGAATTGTCGGTGGGCTGATTATCGGACAGGCGGCGGTGGAAGCAAATCTGGTCAGTCCTATCGTGGTAATTGTGGTGGCATTTACAGCACTGTGTTCCTTTGCGGTACCCAATGAAGAATTTGCAACAGCATTTCGCATCTTGAAATTTTTCTTTATTGCCATGTGTGCGTGGCTGGGCTTTTTCGGCTTTTTGATGGCTTTACTTGCGGTACTCATTCATCTGTCGCATCTTAAGAGTTTTGGCATTCCATATCTGATGCCCTTTGTAGGCGCAGATGTAACGGATTATCAGGATGAGCGGGACAGTCTGCTGCGTCTGCCATTATATCAATTGCGGCACAGACCGGTTTTTGCGAGACGCCACAATCGTCTGCGGCTTAGGAGGAAAAAGTAATTATGTTTTCAGAAAATCAGAAAATATCAGAGAGGCAGATGGCAAGGCTCCTGATTTTTGATATGTGCGGAATCAGTACGTTGCTGCTTCCCGGACTGTTAGGAAAAATGCTTGGGACAGACGGAGTATTTGCCATATTGCTGGGAGCAGTGCCGGTGTATCTATTTACCTTTCTTCCAGAGCTGCTACAGGAAAAGCGGAAAAACAGTAATACCAGAAATGGCAGTAATACCAGCAATATCAGTAATATCGGGAAAAGTTATCCAGAGATTTTAAAGAAGCAAGGAAATGGTTTTATTCGCATTTTTGTACTGGTAGTCTATACAGTCGAGGGGATTCTGCTGGCGGGCTATGGCTTATTTCTTTTAAGTGACCTGATGGTGAGTGAATTGTTAAAGGATAGTTCATTTGTGCTGGCAGCAGTTTTACTAATGCTTTTATGTGGCTATGGAATCTGGCAGGGCATCGAAGGGCGTGCCCGGGTGTATGAAATCCTGTTCTGGTTTGTATTTCTTCCACTTATTTTAATGCTGCTTCTGGCAACAAAGGATGTCAATACGATTTACTGGACTCCGGTAATGGTACATTCCTGGGGAAACTTTGTTAAAGGGACAGCGGCAGTTGTGCTTCTGTATGGCACAATGGCATTTGTTTTGTTTTTACAGCCCTATCTTGCAGAAAATGTCCGTGTAGGACGAACATGCCGGAAAAGCCTTTGTGTTACAGTGATTTTTAATGCTGCAATCTATCTGATTACGCTTGGTATCTTTGGCAGTGGCATGCTGACGAAAATGAAATATCCGGCAATTACATTAATGAGCATGATAAAACTGCCAGGCGGTTTCTTCGAACGGCAGGATGCCTTTATGGTAGCAATCTGGTTCTTTACAATTTACGCATTTATCAATACCGGAATGTTTTATGCCTCGGATTTGCTGAAAGCTGTATGGCAAAAGGAAGGGCGCCAAAAAGCGGATGGGAAAAATGAAGCGATTCCGGGAAAAGCCGATGCGAAAAGTATAGAAAAATTGATAATACCAATTGTAATGGTTCTTACATTTGCAGTCACATTACTTTTTTACCGGCTACCGAAGTGGAAAATAATGTTTATATGGATTCAGGCAATTGCATTTCTTCCGTTGACGGTAATTCTTCCGCTGTGCATTGGAGAGATAAGGAAATGCCGGGAAAAGGGATAGTGAAAAGGGATAGTGAAAAAGGATAGCGGAAAAAATGGTGGAAAGGAGCAGCAGTATGAAAAATAGAATCGTGACAATTGTTTCCATGATATATTTGGCAGTCTTATGCCTTGGCGGCTGTGGAAATACAGAGTTGGAAGAACGGAATTTTCCATTGGCAGCAGCGGTGACTTTGACAAAGGAGAACTATCAGATGGCATTTGGTTTTGAGCAGCTTAAGGATGTGGCAGATGAGAAAAGCGAAAAAGAGAATACATCGGTACTTCTGGCGGAAGGAAAAGACTGCATGGAGCTGTTTTTACATGCAGATGGGGAAAATCCTGGAGAGATGGATTATAACCATTTAAAGGCGCTGATTCTAAACCGGTCGCTTTTAGAGGATGAAAAGCGGCTGGGGGCATTTCTTGGGTATCTGGAGGAGGAAAATCTTTTTTCGAGGAATACGCTGCTTTTTGTTACGGAGGATGAACCGGATCAGGTGATGGAGATGGATACAGTTTTAAAAGAGCCGGTAGGAACTTATCTGAATGAAAGAATTGCCTCGGATGAACGTTTTAAGGACAGTGAGGCAGTTACCCTGGGCAGCCTGTTCCGGATATGGGAAAATGAGAACGAAAATCTGTGGATTCCCTATATTAACTGTGCAGAAGATAAAATGATACTGGAAAAATATTATCTGATGCAGGGCAGGATGGCAGCAGGCAAAGTGGACCGGGAAACGGGAGAACTGGCTTTGCTCTCAGAGCAGAAGATGAAAAGCTACAGCATTTCACTTGAAGATGCAGAAAGTGTAACACTTAGTAATTTATGCTGCAGCTATGCTTTTACGGAGCAGAATGGCCAGGTGACGGAAACCGTTACAATAAAGGCGGATGGAAAGTATCAGGGCAACAGGGAACTGCTGCAGAAAACAAAGCAAAGAGATGAAAAATTGGAAGACCTTCATACAGACAGTCAGGATGAAAATGCACTGCTGGAAGTGGAAGCGGAAATAGAGCAGACTTTGGAAGAAAAGATGGATGCCATGACAGAAAAATTGCAACAGAGTCAGAATGCAGATGGAACAAACAGTTATTATAAATTAGGGGCATATGCAAGGGATATTTATTTGCAGTTTCAGAAGGATTGGAGCGGTTACCGGAAAAACCTGACAGTGGAATATCATTGGGATGTCACGCTGGTGACATCTCCGTAGGATGCTGGACACCCGGTTACACTGGTAACATTGGAAACATCTTTGTAAGATGTCTGGTTCTGGTGATGCGGATGGCAGCCGATTATTTCTTAAGTTAATTTATTAATTTGACTTAGATTGGGCAAAAACAGAAAGATTACATTACTTTTTGCCCAAAATGAGTTGCAGAAGGAAGCATAGTCTTTGTTATTTACTTCTGATTGGGTAAAAAGACTTCATTTTTCTAGAATCTTACCCAAACCGAGAGAACTTCGGAGATAACAGCAGAGGAGATTGGGCAAAAAAGAGTCATTTTTCTTAAATTATACCCAAATCAACTTCACCAGCGACTTTTGAGAGAAAAGTCGCAAACTCAACCGTGTCCCTAAAAAGAAAAGTTACAAGCTCAGCCGCATCCCACCAAGAAAAATTTACAACCCCACCACATTTCTACATAAAATTTTCTCCCCCAAAAAGTTATCAAAATGTATAGAAAAAATTTTTTCGGTTATATTCCAGATAGAAAGTCAGAATGGTATGGCTAAAGAAAGCGTAGCAAGGAAAAGAAGAAACAAGAAATCAGAAACATGAAAAGGAGTTTTAAGATGAAAGAATATAACCGAAAAAAATTGTATTTAAAAAGAGCGTTGTTCTACGGCATGCTGTTATTACTGTTGGTATTTACGGTGGACAGTGCGAAAAAGGCTTATGAGGGGCGAAGAATGCAGGAGGACATTGCAGAAAAGATTCTGCGTTTCCATGTCAGGGCAAACAGTGATGGGGAAGCAGATCAGGCACTGAAGCTTAAGGTGCGGGATGCTGTTGGAAAAGAAATGGGAGAACTTTTGCAGGATGCTAAGACAGCCGAAGAAAGCAGCCGGATTGCAAGAGAACACTTCCCGGAAATTATACATATTGCAAAAGAAGTCATCCGGCAGGAGGGCTATGATTATCCGGTAGAGGTGAAATTATCTTCCGTGGAGTTCCCGGTAAAGACCTATGGCAGTTATACGTTCCCGGCGGGAACTTATCAGGCACTGGAAGTGATTATCGGAGCAGGCATGGGACATAACTGGTGGTGTGTCATGTATCCGAATATGTGCTTTGAAGGAAGTGTCTATGAGGTTGTGGATGGTAAATCAGAAAAGGTATTGAAGGATACCTTGAGTGAGACGGAATATCAGTCTCTGATGGAAGAGAAGAATTATAAGATTTCATGGAAATGGCTGGATTTCTGGGATAAATAGTGCTATACTGACCTGGATTTCTATAGAAGGAGCGGATTAGATGACAAAAGATGTAATTGTATCAATCAGCGGATTACAGATGCCGGCAGAAGGAGAAGCAGAGCCGGTTGAAGTGATTACAGTAGGGGATTATTACCAGAAAAACGGAAAACATTATGTGCTGTATGAAGAAGTAAATGAAGGTTTTGAAGGAAGCACAAAGAATATAATCAAGATGCAGGAAAACTGTATTGATATTACAAAAAAAGGAGTTTCCAATGTACACATGGTCTTTGAAAAGAACCGGAAAAATATGTCTTATTATGGAACGCCATTTGGAAATCTTCTGGTTGGAATTGATGCAAAGGATATTAAAGTGGAAGAGACAGAACATTGTATTGATGTGCAGATAGATTATGCATTGGAGGTAAACTATGAGCATCTGGCAGACTGTACCATTAAGATGAAGATTGCATCAAAAGAAAAAGGCGGATTCAGTCTTGCGTAGCTGGATGTATAAAAATAGAGCTGGGTGAAAACCCAGCTCTATTTTTATTTTATTTACCAGCTTTTTCTTTTAATTTTGCCATAAAGCCTTTTTTCTTTTTGGCAGGCACTTCGATAGGACCACGCATTCCTTTTACTGCGGTAATGTAAAGCCCGCTGACAGTAGCTTTTACTTCCTTCTTAACCGGAACGGAATCAAAAATCTGTCCGTCACAGATTAAAGTCATAACCTTTGGACCAACCTTTGCTTTGACGATTGGAAGTTTGGAACGGCGGAGCATTTTCGGAGTCTGGGCAATGACATTTGCCGGAAGACCGGAATCTTTAAGCCGCATCTTCTTCTTATCGATAATCAGCATGGAAATGGTCTGTGCTGCTGCTGCAATCTGGGCATCCTGTTCTTCTTTCTTTTTCTGAGCTCGTTTGCCCACAAAATAAAGAACAATCAGGGCAATAATCATAATAATCAGTATTGTTAATAATACAATCGCAAATTTTGGCACGATGAAAACCTCCTTAAGTAAAATCCAAATATGATTGTATCATTGATTGGCAGGATTGACAACCTGCAAATGCGAAAAATTCTATGAAATGCTTTTATTTTCGGTGAAAATGTGGTATCTTTAGAAAGTATGACTGACTGGAAAAATCCAGCCTTTGAATGAAAGACAGAAGGGAAATAAATATGAAGAAGAAAATAGTAGCAGTATTGTTATGCCTGACACTGGCATTTTCAGTAACTGGCTGTGGAAAAGACAAGAAAAGTGAATCGGTAGAGAATACAGAGAGCACAGAAGTGGTATCCAGTGCGGCAATTGATTTTGACCCGCTTGCTTATGTGGAACTGGGCGATTATATGGGATTGTCAGTAGCTTTGACAGACGATTATTCCGTAAGTGATGATGATGTGAAGACTTTTATTGAGAATAGCGTAATTACCAACTATCCATACTATGTAGATACGGATAAAACAGTGGTAGAGGATGGAGATGCTGTCAATATCGATTATGAAGGATTAAAAGATGGTGTGGCATTCAGCGGTGGAACTGCAACAGATACGGTCTTAGAGATTGGAAGCAATACGTTTATTGACGGCTTCGAAGAAGGACTGATTGGTGCAAAAGTAGGGGATAAAGTAACCTTGAATCTTACATTCCCGGAAAGCTATAAAAATACAGACCTGGCAGGACAGGCAGTTGTGTTTAATGTAACCATCAATAAAATTGTTGAGAAACAGGATATTACTTATGACAATATGACAGATGAATATGTGGCATATGTCAATGCTAAGGCCAGCCTTGGCTATGATACGGTAGATGAGATGAAGGCAGATGCACGCAATTATCTGGAATCTTCTAAGGAATCCTCCAAGAAATCAGCAATCCGTTCTGCAGTAATGGACAAGTTAGGAGAGGTATGTACCGTAAAGGAAATTCCGGATGGACTTCTGGATGCCCGTATGGAAGAGGTAATGGCACAGTATGAATCCTATTACTGCAGCGATGGAAGCAGCCTTAAGGATTATGTGGAAAATACAGCAAATCAGGATTATGATGAATTTGTAAGCAATGTAACTGACGAAGTGACATCAGATCTTAAGACACAGATGATTTTAGAGGCAATTGCAGAAAAGGAAGGCATTGAGTTTGACCAGGATGGCTTTGACAGCTACGTTGGAAATCTTATGAGCAATTACAGCTACAGCGATGAATCCACATTATACAAATCATATGGATTAAGCGCAGACAGTGGAAAAGAATATTTAAAGAAAGTATATGTATGCAATCTGGCACTGCAGAAAGTAGTTGACAGTGCAACTGTTGAAGATGAGGCAGGAACAGAAAATGTTACAGATACTGAATTAAATACAGAAAACTAAAAAGGATTAGAAAATTTTTTATCTAAGGGGGATAGAAAAATGGAACTTGTTGACATCAGAGATTTATTTCACCATCAGGAAGATTATGTAGGTAAGAAAATTACCGTCGGAGGCTGGGTAAGAAGTAACCGTAATTCTAAAAACTTCGGATTTATCGTAGTAAATGACGGAACTTTTTTTGAACCACTGCAGGTAGTATATGCAGACGGACTGGAGAATTTTCAGGAGCTTACCAAAATTAATGTGGGCGCAGCTATTGTTGTTACCGGAGTGCTGGAAGCTACACCGGAAGCAAAGCAGCCATTTGAAATTCAGGCAGAGGAAATCATAATTGAAGGCGCATCTGCACCGGATTATCCGTTACAGAAGAAACGCCACAGCTTCGAATATTTAAGAACCATTTCACATTTAAGACCACGTACCAATACCTTTGAGGCAGTATTCCGTGTGCGTTCCCTGATTGCATATGCAATTCATAAGTTCTTCCAGGAGAGGGACTTTGTCTATGTACACACTCCGCTGATTACCGGAAGTGACTGTGAGGGTGCCGGGGAAATGTTCCAGGTTACTACCATGGACTTAAATAACATTCCACACAAGGAAGACGGAAGCATTGATTATACACAGGATTTCTTTGGAAAACCAACCAATCTTACCGTAAGTGGACAGTTAAACGGAGAGACCTTTGCACTGGCGTTCAAAAATATTTATACCTTTGGACCAACCTTCAGGGCGGAAAATTCCAATACTACAAGACATGCTGCAGAGTTCTGGATGATTGAGCCGGAAATCGCATTTGCAGATCTGGAAGATGACATGGTACTGGCGGAGAGTATGCTGAAATATATTATTTCCTATGTTATGGAACATGCACCGGAAGAAATGCAGTTCTTTAATTCCTTCGTAGACAAGGGACTGATTGAGCGGCTGAATAATGTATTACATTCCGATTTCGCAAGAGTGACTTATACAGAAGCCATTGAACTTTTGGAGAAGAATAATGATAAATTTGATTACAAGGTATCCTGGGGCTGCGACCTTCAGACCGAGCATGAGCGTTTCTTAACCGAGCAGGTTTTCAAGAGACCGGTATTCGTAACAGATTATCCAAAGGAAATCAAAGCCTTCTATATGAAACTCAATGAAGATGGCAAGACAGTTGCAGCCGTTGACTGTCTGGTGCCAGGAATCGGAGAAATTATCGGAGGAAGCCAGAGAGAGGATGACTACGATAAATTATTAGAAAGAATCCATGAACTTGGATTAAAAGAGGAAGATTACAGCTTCTATCTTGATTTACGTAAATATGGTTCTGCAAGACATGCAGGCTTCGGACTTGGATTTGAAAGATGCGTTATGTATCTTACCGGTATGGCAAACATCCGTGATGTCATTCCGTTCCCAAGAACCGTTAATACCTGTGAATTGTAAGAGCAGCAGGTTATAAAAGAAGTATATAGAAGAAGGGCGTATGAAAAAACTTTCGTTTTTTCATACGCCCTTCTTTTGAATCATGGATTGATTTTATATAAGATAAATAAAGGGAGGTATTTTGCTTAACCCATAATTACTTCAACAGTAACTTCTTTCTTAGACGGATCAAATGGAATCATATTGCCATCAGCAATAGCACCATCTACTGTAAGAACCTTGACACCTTTCTGTACACCATTTGGATTCTTTACCTGGATGTGATAAGTTACACCACGGAAATCACGTTTTGCGGTAAAACCGGATAAAGTAGATGGAATACATGGCTCAATTACAAGACCATCATAATCCGGACGGATACCTAAGATATACTGGGATACATCAAGGAAAGTCCATGCAGCAGTACCGGTAAGCCAGCTGTTCTTTGCTTCACCGAAGTTTGGCGCATCTTTTCCGGCAATCATCTGAGAGTACACATATGGCTCAGTGCGGTGGATTTCGCTGATATCTTCGATATAAGCAGGACAGGTTCTGGTGTATACCTGCCATGCACGGTCGCCACGTCCAACGACTGTTTCCGCAATGGAAATCCATGGATTGTTGTGACAGAAGATACCTGCATTTTCTTTGTATCCAGGTGGATAGGAAGAAATTTCACCGAGCTCTACATGGTATTTGTGATAAGGTGGCTGCAGCAGTACAATACCGTATTTGGTATCTAAGTATTTTTCAACAGACTGCATTGCCTGAAGACAATTGCCTTCTTTCAGTCCGATTTCTGCCATAACACAGAATCCCTGCGGCTCGATAAAGATTTTACCATCGTCACATTCTTTGGAACCGATTTTCTGTTTGTAGTGGTCGTAAGCTCTTAAGAACCATTCGCCATCCCAGCCGGCATCGAGAACGGTTTTTTCCATGGAAGCAATTGCTTCTTCCGCTTCTTTGGCTTCTTCTTCCAGACCTTTGTGTTTGCAGATTTCTACATAATCTTTACCATATTTTACAAACATGCCTGCGATAAATACAGACTCTGCATTTGGTCCCTCAGATGGTCCGAAGGTCTGGAAGGATTCACCCGGCTCTTCTGAGAAGCAGTTTAAGTTCAGACAGTCATTCCAGTCAGCACGTCCAATCAGAGGAAGTCCATGTGGTCCTAAGTGTGTTCTGGTATAGTTGAAGGAACGTCTTAAATGTTCCATAAAATCGGTTGCTTTGCTTTCGTCATTATCATAAGGAGTGATTTCATCTAAAATGGAGTAATCTCCGGTCTCCTTGATATAAGCAGCAGTACCGGCAATGAGCCATAACGGGTCATCATTGAATCCGCTTCCGATATCAGCATTTCCCTTTTTGGTAAGTGGCTGATACTGATGGTAAGCACTTCCATCCTCAAACTGGGTGGATGCGATATCTAAAATACGCTGTCTTGCACGGTCCGGAATCAGATGAACAAATCCTAAAAGATCCTGACAGGAATCACGGAAGCCCATGCCTCGTCCAATTCCGGATTCGAAATAGGAAGCGGAACGTGACATATTAAAGGTAACCATACACTGATATTGATGCCAGATGTTTACCATACGGTCTAACTTCTCTTCGGAAGAAGATACGGTAAAGTGGTTTAAAAGGTTATTCCAGTATTCTTTTAATTCTGCTAAAGCAGCGTCAGCTTTTTCTGTGGTATCAAAACGTTTTAATAATTCTTCTGCCGGTTTTCTGTTGATGCATCCGTTTTCAGCAGGACCATCCCATTTCTCGGCAACCGGATTCTCTACATAACCCAGTACAAAAACAAAGGATTTTGATTCGCCCGGTGCAAGAGAAACCTTGATATGGTGGGAACCAATCGGAGACCAGCCGCTTGCTACAGAGTTCTTAGAGGTTCCGTTTATGACAACTTCCGGCGCGGAATTTTCGCCATAAGCACCAAGGAAAGATTCACGGTCGGTATCGAATCCGGCAAGCTGGGTATTTACAGCATATACCGCATAATGATTACGGCGTTCGCGGTATTCTGTCTTATGATAAAGGGCAGAGCCGTGAATTTCCACTTCACCGGTACTGAAGTTACGCTGGAAGTTTGTCATATCATCCATGGCATTCCACAGACAGAATTCTACATAAGAGAATACGGAAATTTCTTTGTGTTCACTGCCGTGGTTGGTCAGTGTCAGTTTGTTAATCTCACAGGTATTTCCCATAGGAACAAACATGGTCAGCTCTGCGGATAACTGATTTTTGCTTCCTTCAAAAACAGAGTAGCCTAATCCATGCCGGCACTGATAGGAATCTAATTCAGTCTTGGCTGGCATCCATCCCGGATTCCAGATGATGTCACCGTCTTTGATATAGTAATAATGTCCATTGCTGTCATAAGGAATATTGTTGTAACGATATCTTGTAAGACGAAGGAGCTTGGCATCTTTATAGAAACTGTATCCTCCGCAGGTGTTAGAAACCAGTGAAAAGAAATCTTCACATCCTAAATAGTTGATCCATGGAAGTGGAGTCTTTGGGGAAGTGATGACATATTCTTTCGCTGCATCATCGAAATGTCCAAATTTCATAATTAAATAACCTCCTTAAATACAATAAGTCCGAAAACGATTAAGAGAGGTATTTCTTTAGGTTGAGTATAATATAAGAATCAGGAAAAAGCAACAGAAATATTGAAGAAAGTATGCATTTTAGGAGAAAAGAGCGAAAATGACAGCTTTTTGTCATATGAATCGAAAACACAGAGTGATAACGATTAAGTAAAGAGAAAGAAAAAAATCGACTTAATATAGAAGAAAGAAAACAAGATTAGTAAAAAATGCACAAAACTGACGGCTTAAAACTGGATAACTATTACAAATATACAAAAAAAGGTTGCATTTCACACTGAATATGTTATGATAAAGCTACGAAAACGATTAAGAAAAGCAACTCGATACAGTGAGGTGCAAAAGATGGTATCTTTAAAAGATATTGCGAAAGAATGTGGTGTATCAACTGCAACAGTTAGCAAAGCACTGAATGGACAACATGATATTGGAGAAGAAACAAAAGCAAGAGTAAGAGAGACAGCAGAGCGGATGGGGTATTTTCCAAATGCAGCTGCCAGAGCATTAAAGACCAACCGTTCCTACAACGTAGGAGTCCTGTTTCAGGAAGAAGCAGGAAGTGGTCTGACACATGAATATTTTTCAGGTGTGCTAAATGGAATTAAGGTGCAGGTTGAGAAGATGGGATATGATGTAACATTTATCAACAACAGTTACGGAGTAAAGAAAACCTCATTTTTTGAACATTGCAGATACCGGAACTTTGAAGGAATCGTTATCGTGTGTGCTGATTTTGCCAGCCAGGGAGTGCTTGAATTAATGAACAGTGCATTCCCGGTAGTGACCATTGATTATACACATTACAATTGCACAGCAGTTTGTTCCAATAATGTAAAAGGAATGGAAGAGCTGCTGAAGTATATATATAAGAAGGGTCACCGAAAAATTGCTTACATACATGGACAGAAAAACTCGAATGTAACAAGAGAAAGACTTACAAGCTTTTACCGGACGATGGAAGAACTTCATATTAAGGTAAATGAAGATTACATTCGGGAAGCTGCTTATCTGGAAACAAAGGGAGCGGCGGAGCAGACAGAAATCTTACTTGATATGGATGACCCGCCAACCTGTATTCTTTATCCGGATGACACCTCTTTAATCGGAGGAAAAAACGTGATTATGGAACGTGGGATGCATATTCCGGAAGATGTTTCCATTGCAGGATATGACGGAACAAGAATTTCCCAGTTATCTCATCCGAGAATCACAACGATTCGTCAGGATACAGAAGAAATAGGAAGAGAAGCAGCCAGGCGTCTGATTGATGCCATCGAGAAACCGAGAACTACTCTCATAGAGAGAGTCGTTATAGAGGGCACATTGATTACCGGACAGTCGGTAGGAGAGCTGCCTGAAAACAACATCCAAAAGGATGACGAATAAGAAGGAGGAGAACTCAATGAAAAAGAAACTTATCAGTACTTTATTATGCGTATCCATGGTAGCAGCTATGGTAGCTGGATGTGGATCAGGGGATGACACAAAGGATGCGAATAATGATGCATCCAACACAGAAGGAACAGCAGATGCAGATACGGACACAGACAGTGGTTCTGATTCTACAGAAGTAGAGAACACCATCACCGGTGATCCAAGTGCAGATGATGCATTCGTAGTATGGGGCTGGAACGACGATATCAAGAATATCTTAGATGGACCGTTTGCAGAGCAGTACCCAGACCTTGCAAAACGTATCGTATTCGTAAATGCAGGTGGATCTGATTATTATCAGACAAAGATTGATGAAATCTTAGATGATCCTGATAATGAATTGTATCCAGACCTGATGGGACTTGAGGTTGACTACGTTTTGAAATATGTAAACAGCGACTGGCTGACCTCAGTTGGTGACTGCGGAATTACAGCAGATGATTATGCAAATCAGTATCAGTACAATCTGGATCTTGGTACCGTAAGTGGTGAGGATTCATCTGATGCAAACAATGTAAAAGCATTATTCTGGCAGGCTACTCCTGGATGCTTCCAGTTAAGAGCTGATCTTTGTGAGAAATACCTTGGAACAACTGATCCTGCTGAATTAAGCACAATGTTCTCTACATGGGATGGCGTTCTTGATGCAGCAAGAAAAGTAAATGATGCATCCAATGGAAAATGTAAACTGTTCTCCGGTTATGATGAGTGCTTCCGTGTACTTTCTAACTCAAGAGCAACTGGCTGGTATGGCGATGACGATGTGATTTCTGTTGATGATAACATGACACAGTACATGGACCTTGCTAAGACAATGGTAGACGAAGGCTTAACCTATGAAACAGACCAGTGGTCAACTGACTGGTATGCAAACATGGAAGGTGACGGCGAAACATCTAATGCAGCACTTGCTTACTGCGGATGCCCATGGTTCACATACTGGAGCTTAAAAGATACCTGGAAAGGCAACACAATCCTTGTAAACGCACCGGAGCAGTTCTATTGGGGTGGTACAGGACTTGCAGCAACAGCTAACTGTGCAGATAAAGAACTTGCTGGAACAATCATTAAAGCATTTACCTGTGATACAGACTTCATGGTATCTATCAATGCAAAGAACAGTGATTTCGTAAACAACAAAGAAGCTGTTAAGAAGATTTCAGAAGCTGGCGCAACCTGTGACTTCTTATATGCAGATGCTGGTCAGGACATCATGGCATTCTACTTACCAATGGCTGATTCTATCAGTGCTAAGAATGCAACAGCAGAAGATCAGAACATCAATGCTTCCTGGGCTACTCAGGTAAAAGAATATGCAGCAGGAAACAAGGATAAGGATACTGCAATCGCAGATTTCAAATCCGCAGTACATGACTCCTATTCATACTTAAAAGCTGAATAATCAGTAAAAGAACAATAACTATGCTGCCCTTTCCGGCATGGGAAGGGCAGCATTTATAAACAAAACTATTGGAGAGTTGTTTTTAATATAGGGAAATGGAAGATGGATTGAGAGGAGTTGGCAAAGATGGACAAAAAGAAAAAACGTAAACATATTGAATATGGCAGATATGGATACTTCTTTATCGCCCCATTCTTCATTGCATATTGTCTGTTTCAGTTATGGCCGTTATTTAATACATTTTACTATAGTACATTAAGCTACTATAAGAGAAACGGTAGAGAATTTATTGAATTTTGTGGATTAGACAATTTCAAAAATATTCTTGGACTGACAGCCGGTGAAAAAGGATATGCATTGATTTATTTGAAAAATACACTGGCAATGTGGGTATGCAACTTTATTCCACAGATTTTAGTTTCATTGTTACTGGCAGTATGGCTGACTGATAACATTGTAAAATTAAAAGCTCAGGGCGCATACAAAATTATTATTTACTTACCGAGTATTATCACAGCAGCGTCTGTATCTGTTTTATTCAATGCGATGTTCTCCCAGTACGGACCAATTACACAGTCCTTACGTAACATGGGAATCATTTCACAGAAATTTAACTTTATGACAAGCGTCGGCGGAACGCGAGGGTTAATATCATTTATCCTCTTCTGGATGTGGTATGGAAATACAACCCTGTTGCTGATATCAGGAGTTTTGGGAATTGACCCAAGTCTTTATGAAGCAGCTGATATCGATGGAGCAACCGGATGGAAGAAATTCCGTTACTTAACACTTCCATTATTAAAACCGATTATGTTATATGTATTGATTACTTCCGCAATCGGTGGTTTACAGATGTACGATATCCCGGCATTATTCAATGTCAGCAAGTCAGGACTTATCGGACAGCCGGATGATTCATCCACAACAATGGCAATGTACATCATGAGATTATATCAGAGTGATGTAGGTAAGGCGGCAGCAGTATCTGTATTCCTGTTTATTCTGACCTTGATTATCAGTCTTATCTTCTTCGGAACGATGACGGATCGGAGCGAGAAGAAACATAAGAAAGGAGGGAATCGATAATGGCAAGTTTTGATATGGCAATGAGCGGACAGACATCCCAGCCAAAACAGAAAAGTTATTCGAAAGTATTACATACAAAAAGAGCAATCCGAGGTTTGATTTGTATCCTCTTCTGTCTCCTTAGTTTACTGCCATTCCTTTTAATGGTTATGAATGCAACCAGAACCTCCGGAGATATACAGGCAGGTGTAACATTGATTCCTTCTTCCCACCTGATGGAGAACTGGAATATGCTTCTTCAGAAGCAGAATGGTATGAGATTAACATTAGGAAGAGCAATGTTGAACTCCTTATGTATCACAGTACCAGGTACCTTCCTTGCAGTATATTGTTCCTGTATGACAGCTTATGGAATTCATGTATATAACTTCAAAGCAAAGAAGTTTGCATGGGCGTTCATCATGGCAATCATGATGGTGCCGAACCAGATTACAATCATTGGTTTCTACCGCTTTATGTTAAAACTGAATCTGGTAGATACTTATATCCCATTGATTATTCCTTGTATCGCAGCACCGGCAGTTGTATTCTTCATGAAACAGTATATGGAAAGTACCTTATCCATTGAAATGATTGAAGCCGCACGAATTGACGGAGCAAGAGAATTCCGGATTTTCAATACCATTATCATGCCGATTATGAAACCGGCAGTAGCAACACAAGCAATCTTCCAGTTTATTGCACAGTGGAATAACCTCTTTACCCCAACCATCATGTTAACAACTGATGAGAAGAAAACACTTCCATTGTTCGTACAGATGCTGACAGCAGATCAGTTCCGTGTAGATTACGGTGTTGTATATGTAGGCCTTACCGTAACGGTACTTCCATTAATTATTGCTTACCTTATCCTTTCAAAATACATTGTAGCAGGTGTAGCACTTGGTGGTGTAAAGGGCTAAAACAAAAAGAATTCTTTTTTCCATTTCCTCATACAAAATATAATTAAGCGCGAAGAGAGGTTGCCGAAAGGTAGCCTCTCTTTGTTATGTAAGTCTGACCGGTGCTTTTACATAGTGGCGGTAATGTCCACTTGGTGTGGATACTCCACTTTGCTGTTAAGAGGCTCTAAGTATTTTGCAGATATTATGGATACGGCGGCAGACGGCACAAAGTCACATCCATGTTCCATTGTGCCTCGTTGCCACATCCTTGTGGCAGCGCTGCCGGATATCACCAAAATACTAAGAGCCTCTAACCAGCTTCGTTCATGTATCCACATTCAGGTGGACATTGCCGCCAAAATAAAATTACTACAATCAGAAGTAGTCAAAAGAAAGCATAGAATGCATCTCATCTCTTGCAATCCAACAAGTTCTGTGATACACTTTCAAACGTTGCAAGTACCCCGTAAAACCAAGGTCTTTGGGGAAGAAGAAACCGAGTGTTCGAGACCTTCCACTCGTAAAACAAAACTAGAGGAGACAAAAGAATATGAGAAACAAAAAAGTATTATTTATTGTGCAGGCTGCGTTAATTGCAGCAATCTATGTGGCACTGACTTATCTTAGCAGTATTGCAGGACTGGCATCCGGTACGATTCAGGTGCGTATTTCAGAAGCATTATGTATTCTGCCAGTATTTACGACTGCAGCAATTCCGGGATTATGGCTGGGATGTTTTCTGGCAAATATGCTGACAGGCGGTATTCCTGTGGATGTTGTGTGCGGAAGCATTGCAACTTTGATTGGAGCGTTTGGAACTTATGCATTAAGAAAGCATAAATTTGCATGCACATGGCCGCCGGTTATTGCAAATATGGTGATTGTACCTTTTGTGTTACGCTATGGTTATGGCTTTATTACAGAATATAAAGGCATTGACTGGTCGATTCCATTTAATGCACTTACTGTTGGAATCGGAGAAGTTATCACCTGTGTGATTTTAGGCAGTGTATTACTCCGGGTACTGAATAAGTACCGCAATGTAATCTTTCATGAATAAAAATAAAATAATACTTGCAATTTAAAATGCCATAAAATATAATGGTTTTAGACCAAAGAGGGTATATTCGAAAGAATATGCCCTCTTTTTACATCTGAAAAATACTTAAAGAGGGTGATTGATTGAAAACACTAGAGACAAATGACTGGATGATTTTAAATAGTATTATTTATAAGATTTATACGACGGAAGATGCAGATATTATGCGGGAGCAATTTTTAGAGCAGATGAAGATGGTGCTGGATTTTGACAGTGCAGATTTTTTTCTCGCAGACAGCCAGGAGAGCAGGCATCTGGTAAGACCGGTCACTTATAATTGTGATGATGAATCCCCGATGTATGATGAAATGAATGCTGACCGCGGAATTGTATATAGCGGAAAGAGTCTGGTGTACCGGGAAACTGATATGATATCGGATGAAAAAAGGGTACAGACAGAATATTATCAGAAGGTGTACCGGCCAAATAACTGGCATTATGCAATCCAGATGATATTGGGAAGAAATAAGGAATTTCTGGGTGTTGTCACTTTTTACCGGACAATCGGAAAAGACAATTTTCAGTATGATGACATTTTTATTCTGGACATGTTAAAAGACCATCTGGCATTCCGGTTATATAAGGACGGACAGCAAAAGGATGAAAGGGCAGAGAAACTTACGATAACAGAAGTAACAGAGAAATATGAACTGACAAAGCGGGAGCATACGATACTGCAGCTTCTGATGCAGGGAAAGGATAATCATACCATCTGTGAAGAATTGTCCATAAGCGTAAATACATTAAAGAAGCATATCTTAAATATCTATCGGAAGCTGGGTATCAGAAACCGTGTTCAGATGTTTAAAATGATTAAAGAAAAAGAGTGATTTTTCTATATCGAAAAGATGATGGAAAAGGAGATTTTTCTGTAAATGAGGCAGAGAAATCTTCTTTTTTTGTTTACGCGAGTAACGAGAAAAATCGCATGCTTGCATGCAGATTTGGCGAGCACCGCGATAACTCGAGAAACTCGCAAAGCGTGTTTCTCGTAGTTTTAAGTT
>JABLTM010109962.1_pt1 | contig 32880 bp, 17 predicted proteins | sample 7160121 | NCBI WGS metagenome assembly JABLTM01 (sample SAMN14651224, study PRJNA627086) | human gut metagenome | isolation source: feces | host: Homo sapiens
ATCCCTGTTACTATTTGCTTTTGACAATCATTAGTATACAGGTAAATCCACGAAGTTACAAAGTGGAGGTCATTACATATTGTCTAAAATTATATTTGAAATATTGTTGAATCCGCACAATATCAGAATATGAAATTGTCTCAAAAGTACATAATTCATCGAATAAATCATGTTTAATACTTCTTATGGAAATGAAAATAACGGAAAAGGGAATAGAAACGTTATGTATTACAATGAACATCTAGAGGCGTTGATAATTACACCGTAAACGAGGAGGACGATGATATGAGTAGGAAAAGTATTAGATTGAAAATCTTTCTTGCACGACTGCTTGTGGTAGTGATGGTTGTAACTAGTATACCGTTTTATCAGAAGCAGGAGGCAAAGGCGGCTGGCTATGCCATTGCTAACAATGGAACAGGTGGTATTAATATTGATATTATGGCATCCCCATTTTCGGATTTTGCAAGAATTCAGACATGGGGAAAATATGCATATGGATCACAGGGATGTGCGTGGTTTGCATCAGCAAGAGCTAGACAGATATCAGGAAAAAACATATCCATGATATGGAGCGGTCAGAGTTGGTATAATAGTCAATACAGACAATTTGGCTTTTCACGAGGACAGGAAATCAAAGCTCCAGCATTGATTTGCTATCAAGGACACGTGGCGGTATTGGAAAAAATAGATGGAAATACTGCGTATATAAGTGAAGGAGGTACGTCTTATTATAGAAATTGGGGTACGTATTACCGTTGTGGACAGACCAATGGATATTGTACTGTGCACGCTATTGAAGTAGGAGAGATAAAATCATCGGCTGGTATTCGAAATGATTTTATGGGTTTTGTGTATCTTGGAAACGGTGGTTCCAATCCGCAACCGGTTGCAAACGCTTCTATCCAAGCCGTATCATGTGACAAATATGATAATAATCTTGTGCCACGAGCAAAAGTATATAATCCAAATGGACAGAGAGTTACTACGGTAGGAATAACAATTCGAGATAATAATAACGTGATCGCCAGCAAGCAGGAAACTATGAAGCCAGAGGGGCAGTATTCACACTCTTCCAATATATGGTTTGATTGTAGGACGGAGTGTGGCGTCACATTGCGTCCGGGGCATGTATATAATTGGCAGATATATGCAAATGTTGGCGGTAAGACCCTTTATACTGATTGGATATATGACAGGACAACCGGTACAGAAAAACCAAATACACCGGCATTTAGTACTGCTAAGACACATTATGCGGTTGGGGATGCAGTAACGGTTAATTGGGGTGCTGATAGCAATGCTACAGGGGGGTATTCCCTAACAATCACACAGACAAAAGGTGGAACATATACGAAAACATTAACAACCAGTACTGCGAATGCTACTTCTTTGGCATTTGCATTACCAAGTGCCGGGGAGTATAAAATTACAGGTTTTGCGCGAGGAAGTTCTAATAGTGATGTAGCAACGTTAAATAAAACGATTGTTGCACATGATCCATGCAAAGTACGCTTCGTTGAATTTGACAAAGATGGACAAGAGAATCTTTTATGCGAGCAGACAGTAAAATACGGATATGCCGCAACTGCGCCACTTGGTATTTCAAGAAAGGGATATACTTTCTTGGGCTGGAAAGGAGAGTACAGCAATGTTACATCTGATCGTACGATAGAGGCGCAGTTCAAGAGAAATACATACAAGATTACATTTTGCGACAAAGATGATAAGGTGATCAAGTCAGAGTCCGTCTTGTTTGAAGACAGTGCAACTGCACCGGAACCACCAGAGGCTGAAAAAGGTTATGTGTTTGCTGGATGGGATTCTGAAGATTATAAAAATGTACAGGGGAATGCTACGATTAAGGCAACTTATGTATGGGCTAATGATGATCTTCCTGTTGTCATTACTTTGAACAAATGCGAGTTTAAGGATGACGGATATATTGTCAATTATGATATTAAAAACAATCCAAATAAGCGTACAAAAGGACGTGCCCTGGTATCTTTAAAGACATCAAAAGGGAAATTGTTAGATTCGACAGAATCAAAAGCTTTTTCTTTGGGGAAAGGAGAAGAGAAGAAAGGCATAGAGATTTATGTGCCATATGAGGGGGCTGCAACAAAGGCAGATTTATATATTATTAATGGTTTTTCCAAAGGAATCCCGATTTCAGAGGTGGCTACTATTGATGTGGCACGTAATTGGAGTGAGTGGAGCCCGGAAAAACCAGATGATAATAATGAAATTGAAACCAGAACAGAATATCGACATCAAGATAAGGAAACAACGACAACACGAACAAATGCCAATGCAGGATGGTCATTAGATAAGTCGGTCCTTGATGGAGATTGGAATTATGGCGCTTGGAGTGGATGGACAAGAAACTCAATTAGTGGATATACGAATGAGACATCCAAGAGAGAAGTGCAAACGCAAAATGTACAGGACTCTGCAGCACGTACATTATATAATTGGTATTATTACAGATATTATAATACCAATGCAAAAACATTTTATTACACCTACTCATCTAGTATGGGTGGTACCAGGTATGATTGGCAGACAGATTATTGTCTGCCGGTAATTGGGACTTACTCCGGTCATACCGGATATAAACCTGCCGGTGGTAAAAACTTTTCTGCTGAGATATGGTTCTTAGCATCAACGCAAAATATAGCAGCTTCTTCGCATACTGAATGGAGATATCGTGATGCGACAAAGGGATATACATATTATTGGTCGCGTTGGAAGGATTGGACCGGGTGGAGCACGAATGAAGCAAAGGAAAGCAATACTAGTAAGGTAGAGACAAGAACAGCATATCGTTATCGTGCCAAGATGAAAGACGTAGAGGACAACTCCGGAAAGAGTTATACGGTATCAGGAACACTTGATAGGGAGCTTGCTGGGAAACAGGCGACATTATTGGTATACAAAAATGATGAACCATCAGATTCTAATAATGAATATGTGGGACAGGTTGCGATTGGAGAAGATGGCAGCTATGCATATACATTTATCCCTCGTCAGGCTATTAGCGCAAAAACAGGCGATTATACTGTAGCGCTTGCGATAGAAGGTGCTGAGAATCCGGTATTTTTGGAAAAGATCATTGCTCCAAAGCCGGAATATACGGTTACATTTAAGGATGATGAAGGAAATATCATTGATACACAGAAGGTAATGGAGGGAAGTAGCGCAACTTCGCCGAAAGTACCAGATAAAGAGCATTATTCCTTTGTGGGTTGGGACTTTGGCTTTACCAACGTTAGAGATGACATGGAGATTACGGCACAGTATGTGAAAAATAAATATAGTGTTGCTTATGTAAATTGGGAAACCAAAGAGGCAGAAACTAAAGTGTTTTCTTATGGTGATCCATTAGACTACCCGGAGGAATCAGTTATTGAGGGCTATGATTTCGTTGGCTGGACAACATTAGATGGTAAGAAGGTTAATGAGGTGACTGATAATTTGGTGTTGATGGCAAATTATAAAATACAGACCTATACGATTAATTTCTATGATAAAAATGAGAAATTAATTAATTCTCAAAAGGTAGAATATGGTAAAGATGCTATCGAGCCAGAACATGAAGATGTTGATAAGATGGATTTCAAAGGATGGAATACCTATGGATTTATCCAAGTCAAGTCAGATCTGGATGTATATCCGGTATATGTATGGAAAGAAACAACAGAGACGCCATCTTGTGACACAAAATCAGGTGTGTTTACAGAGGCAACGAAAGTAAAACTTTCTGCAGAAAAGGATGCAACTATTTATTATACAACAGACGGCACCACGCCTAATGTATTTAGTAATAAATATACAGGGGAATTAACAATATCCGCCAATACATATCTTCAATTTGTGGCTGTTGCACCACAAAAGAATATGAGTGAAGTACAGGCAGTATCATTCCTTGTGGCATCTGGAGAAGATGATCAGGGGGCATTGGTGGTGAAAAAAGAAAAGTATAAAATGGATCGAGGATCTGAAACCAAGATCACTTATTTCTTGAGTCACGATAATCCGAATATTGGTGTGAACTTTTACAGTTTGGATGATAATATTGCCACTGTAGCAGAGGATGGAACGGTGCATGCCAATAATGTTGGAACGACACAGGTATTTGTTAGTACGAAAGACAATAAGTATGCAGATTATTGTGAAATTGAGGTTACAACAGATGATGTGGATGTAGAATCTATTTCACTAAATAAGACTTCTGTGACAGGAATAAAAAATGAAACGATTCAGATGCAGGCTACTGTTTATCCTGAAAATGCAACAGATCAGGAAGTTGATTGGTATGTAGATGATAATAGTGTAGCATCTATCACAGATCAAGGAGAGCTTACTATTCTTAAAAAAGGAACAACGAAGCTTCGTGCATATGCAAAATCCGGAACATGCATTGCGGAGTGCGATGTGCAGGGATTAAATGAGTATCAGGAAAGCAAGTTGCAGATGTCTACACAGTACATGTATTTGTATGAAAATGATCTGGATATTCTGTATGCATATTATAATGATGCGGCAGTAGAATGTACATGGACAAGTCAAAATGAAGATGTGGCTACGGTAAAAGATGGTGTAATAACAGCGAAAAAGGAAGGTCATACGGTTATCACAGCAACCGCAGAGGATGGAACGCAGGTAACAAGTATGGTTATTGTAAGCAAAGAGAAGCTTGCAGAACCTGGCGCCTCACCAGAACCGACTGAAAGTGCAAAACCGACTGAAAGTGCAAAACCGACAGTAACGCCAGTTGTCACACCAGGACCGACGGCAGATGCGAGTGAAGAGCCGCAAGTAACACCAACGCCGACAGTTTCGCCAAGTACACAGCCGACAGTGACTCCTAGCGGTAGTCCGACGATTGCCCCATCTAATAAGCCTGTAGTGCAGCCTCCAAAACGACCGAATTGCAAGAAGCCGGTTGTGAAAGCACCGGCGAAAGTAAAGGGCGTGAAAGTAAAGAATCTCAAGGGCCGTAAACTGAAAGTTTCATGGTCATGGGATATAACGGATGGCTATCAGATCCAGTATGCTATGAACCGGAAATTTACGAAGAAGAAAAAGACAGTCACACTGAATTCTTTGCTGTCTAAGAAGACGTTCAAACATCTCAAAAAGAACAAGACATATTATCATGCTTTAGGGAAATCGCAAAAATGAAAATAACGGAAAAAATAGACAACATCACCTATATTACAATGGGCATTGTTATGGAGAAATGAAATTTATGGAAAAAGAGGTGATAGAATGTTTTGTCCAAATTGTGGAGCGAATAATTATCCAAATGCATCATATTGCGTTTCTTGTGGTATGCGGTTGAACTATGCGCAAAACACACCATCACAATTTCCAGACTTACCAATGAAATGGCATAAGTATCTGGTGTATATTGGGATGTGGTCAAGCATAGCGTATTATCTATACGAGGCAAATCAAATGGTGCAATATGATCGGATTTCACCAATGATTACAAACAAAATTTTTATGTTTCAATACTTTGCTTATGCTGTACTTTGTTTTTGGCTTTGGTGGCAGTTGAAAAACTTTAATAGAAAGGCATGGAGTGCTTATGTCATATTTTTGGTGCTATCAATATGGCCTAGTATGATCATCAGAATTGTTTTCTTAATTACGAATGTACAAGCATATATAATGGCAGGACCAGGCTTCATTTTATATGAAGCTGGTACCTTTTTGGTAGTATGTATTGCTTCGGAACTAACGGCACTACTCAATTTTATTTATTATAAGAAAAGAGCAATGTATTTTGTAAATTGATACGGCAAAACGGCATTTTGGGATGCGTTGTAATATAGTTTTGGTACAAAGGTACGACAGATTACACAGGGAGGATGAAACAATATGCATTATCAAGGTATAGACGGATATGTATATAATGTGCTCGAGAATGAGAAGATTGCCGGTGGTGGAGAAGGAACAATTTATGCGATACAGGGCAATGACAAACAAGTTGCTAAAATTTTTCGTGATGATAAAAAGACAAAAGATCGTGAGGAAAAATTGCGGTTAATGGTGTCAAAAAAAATGACAGACGAACAATTGGAGTATTTTACATGGCCACAGGACGTATTATATAGTATTGAAGGATTTGTCGGATATGTAATGCCTAAAGTGACAAACATGCGCATGCTGACAGAGTTATATAGTGAGGATAAGTATGATATTGAGTGGCGATTGGCTGCCGCAATTAATGTATGCATAGCTTTAGAAGCGATTCATGAAACAGGGCAGGTATGTGGAGATTTGAATCCGTTAAACATTTTGATCAATTTGGAGGAAAATTCGGCAGAACGTTGTCATGTTACATTAGTTGATACGGACTCTTACCATGTGGTCACCGATACGCAGGATTTTCGGTGTGAGGTTGGATTAGGCGATTATCTTGCTCCAGAAATACAGAACAAATTAACCAATGGATTAACATTGCGAACAGCACCATTACCTACGTATACAAAAGCAACAGATGAGTTTGCGTTGGCGGTGCATATATTTGCATTATTGATGAATGGCTGTCATCCGTTTGCCTGCGCAAAACAGATGGGTGAACAGATACAGGATGATAGCAGTTATGGTCAGATGAGTACAGTGCAGGATTCCGTGGTAGCGCCACAACCGATTGAGAACATCAAGAAAGGATTCTTTCCATTTTCTCAATATAAGGCGGGAATTACCATTCCAATTAGTGCACCTGACTTTACAACATTACCGGAATCCTTGCAAAAACTTTTTATTAGGACATTTTGTGACGGATATATGAATCCGACAAAACGAGTTTCAGCAAGTGAGTGGATTGAGGCCTTAATGCCATTATGGAATGAGGGATTTGTAGAATGTGAAGCAGGACACAAACATTTAAGGCAGTCGTTAATCTGTCCGATATGTCAGGTTCAAGAAAAGATTGCCCATTTCTTTAGGGGTATATCCAATGGAAAACCACCAATTGATGATCCTGAGCATCCACCAATAGAAAAGAAATCTGGTGGTCAGAATCGACCACCGATAGCATCTTCATCAGGAGTGTCAGGTGGCGGTAATGGTTCCGGTCCAGTGATGCCGCCGGATTTGCAACCGTATTATGATCCTGAAGAGACTAAAAAATCTGTTAATACAATATGGAAGTTATTTGGGGCAACAGTAGCGTTTCTTTTATTAATCGTTTTCTTGTATATGTATGTTTATACGGAAGCTTTTAATCATTATCAACAAACATTATCGGGGCAGACGGAAATGAAAAATGCGCCAGAAATATGTGAGGGTGATCTAACACAAGATATAGAAAATGGTGATCTGCTGGTATTTTATGTAGAGAGTGTGGAAGCATAAAGGTATAGCATGTCGCTAAAATACATAAGAAAGGAATAAATATTATGGATTATATTAATGCAACAGACAGTGAATTGGAACAGTTAGTTCAGCAAAAAGATATTAATGCTATTTGTGAACTTGGGGAGCGGTATCTTTATGGGAAAAATGGTCATGAGAAGCAATATAGCCTTGCTTATAAGATGTTTCACAAAGGAGAAAAACAAGGCGATAAAAGAGCCTATAAGGGTTTAGGTGATATCTATCATAATGGTTGGTACATGATTAAAAACGAGGAGTTGGCAAAGGAGTATTATCAGAAAGCAGGAATATCTGTAGTGCCTAAAGATAATCCTCCACAGCCGCAACCACAGCCGCAACCGCAGCCACAATTGCAGACACAGCCATCAAACGGAGGAGGAACATCGAATCGGACATCTGCTGTCAATACGGATACACAACTGCAAAGCTTACTGAATACTGCGAAACAACAGCACAATGACTCCGACTATACCGGAGCCAGTCAAAGTTGTATGCAGATATTGCAGGAAGTACAGCGCCTTCGTAATAACTCAATGTCATATCAGGGCAATGCTCCGATTGATAAATATGAGATTGATGCATACTGGTTGTTAGCATTTATTGGATATAACACACAAAATCATCAGCAATTTCAAGATTACATTGTTCGAGATGGTGTGTTAGCGTTGCATCCGTGGGGAGCTTATCTGCAGTATGTTATACATATGATGGATAATGCTGCAGGGAGTGTTTTACAAAGTGATTTTAATACATTGTTATTTATTAGCAATAATCAAAATTTAACCATGTCTGAACGTGGTGACGTGTTCGCTGCAATTGCTGATCTGATTTCAAAAGGTCATGGAAAGAAAGAAGGATATAAGCCGGACCAGGCAGTTGATTTTTTGCAAGAGGCGGCAAACTGTGGTAATGAGTTTGCAAAGGAACAGCTGGGATACGAATAGAGGAGGATTTTGTGATGAGAGAACAGTTGACAATGGACAGAATATATGGAAATGAGATAGCAAGTCTGACGGAGCCTCATTTAGCGTGTGCTTTACTTTTGGATACTTCCGGATCAATGCAGGGGGCACCGATAAGAAGCTTGAATGAGAGCATCCAGCAATTTAAGGCTACGATCATGGCTGATCCAATTGCAAGGAAGAGAGTTGAAATTGCAATTATTACATTTGACTCAAAGGTAACAGTAGTCAATGATTTTTGTCCGATTGATAAAATGCCAACACCTAACTTGGATGCTTATGGTTTCACAGAGATGGGGCAGGGAATTCTAAAAGCAGTTGAAATGGTAAAAAATAGAACAAATTTGTATCAAAGTGCGGGGACACCGTGTCATAAACCATGGATATTTATGATTACAGATGGAGAGAATAATTCCGGCTCGTGTGGTGATATGGAAGCTGCCATTGCAAAAGTGAGAGAAGAGGAAAGTAAGGGGAGCAATGGACATCTTTCATTTTGGGCACTGGGTGTAGGCGATTATAATCCAACAGAAATGTTTAAACTCACAAATCGTGTGATAGAACTTAAAGATTGTGATTTTGAAGGAATATTTGACTGGTTAAGCGAAAGCATGTCTGCGATTTCACAAAGTCAGGTTGGTGAGCATATTCAATTTACCGAATTGCCGGAGAATGCCCGTAAAACCAAAGAGGATCGTGCGATTGGCGATGATTGGAACTAATAGTATACCTGCAGCCCATTGTGGTTGGATTGAGAAAGGAATGACAGATTATTATGATTACATATGGTTATTCAATACAAGGTAAATCTCATATTCAGAGAGGCGTAGTTTGTCAAGATTCCAGCAAAGTACAACGTTTACATGCGAATGTTTACATGGGAATTGTGGCTGATGGAGTTGGGAGTGCGGTTCACTCGGATATAGGTTCGAAGATGGCAGTGGATGCTTTATTTGCATTTTGTAATGAACATATCAAAAGAGGCTATTCTATAGAACAAATGCTTCAAGTGCTACAGCAGGGATACGAGTATGCGTTTCAACAGATAGAACAATATGTGTCAACAAATAAACAAGATATTGCACAGTATGATACAACGTTATCTGCAGTTATATATGATGGAGAAAATATTATTTATGGACATGCTGGGGATGGCGGCATTGTTATGCGATGTCAAACCGGCGAGATAAAGGCATTAACAAATCGACAAAAAGGAGCGGATGGAGTTTCGGTGCGTCCGTTACGTGCCGGAAGCACGTCGTGGGAATTTGGAGTATCGCAGGAAGTTGCTGCCGGAGTTTTACTTGTTACGGATGGACTGCTAGATGGAGTTATTGAACCAAGTCTGCTTAATATCCCGAAGACTAGCACTCAGTTTATACAAGGAAAATTCAAAAAGAATAATGTATATATTACGGTGGCAGAATTTTTTATGAATCCGGATGTCGTATTTAATAATCGGGAAATAGTTGATCCGGAAAGATTTATGGAACATTATCTTCGCGGTGATTTGTCTGGTGAAGATGAGGGAAATTTTCTTCAATATATGAAAGCGAGTTATACAAAAAGCTTTGGCGACAAAAATGCAGAGAAATTATGTCAAGTAATTGCTCAGTACAGTTATGCAGTATGGGCATTGTCTAAAGTTGATGATGATAAGAGCTTGGTTTGCTTGATGAATAATGCAATGAAAGTGGAAAAGCAGAAGCTGGAATACTATGTGGAACCAAATTGGAATTGGCTGGCTGGCTGTCAAAAGGCACTGCTTACGAATACAACAATGCCGGAAAAACCGCGGAGTGACATAGTTTTTGATAAGAACATTGAGAGTTCGCAGAAAAAAACAAGGGTTTCAGATACGCCAAGAAAAAAAGAGCATAGAGAACCTCAAAAGAACAACGTTAATAAGAGGGCATTCTCTTCAAATCAAAGAGTTCAAGCTGTAAAAGATAGTAGCATGGAGAGGTATTCAACTAATCACAGAAATGCAGAAAAAAAAGGAAACAAACATATCTCTGTATTAGTTTGTGTAGGTATTGTGTTGTTATGCATAGGGATGTTTGCTCTTGGCAATGTGATAGGGCGACAAAATGCAAAACCTAGAGTGGTAGAAGCGGAACGAAAGGAACCTGTGCGGACGCCGGTTGTTTCAATTGCACCGACACAAGAAGAAATAGCACAACAAAATGAATTAATGTCATATGAGGTGTTATGCTCTATTGCAAAAATGAAGGATGATAAAAATGCTTTTACAGAGGAGCATGCGGATGAATTTTGGGAGTTGACGGAGCGTTGTGGAATAAAAGCGGCTATATTAGAAATCGGCAAGATTCAAGAAGGGCAGAATGATGCTTCAACAGATCAACAGAGAGAGAAAGCAGGCGAGCAAAGTTCAGGCGAAGTATTGTCTAGTCCGCTGCCTTCCCCTTCCGTAGATAATACCAGAGAGCAGCAAAAAATATCTGATAGTTGGGATGCTCTAAAGGATGTTTTAGAACGAGTAAGTGACAGCGCTAATTATTCAGAACAAATTCTGAATAATAGATATTCTAATCTGCCGAAAACATGGAAGCAAAGTATTAAAAAAAACATTGTAACATTGTGGAAAATGCGATCAGATTTACATAAGACGATGGCATAAAAATACAAAATGAAAGAGAGGAAAAAATTATGGCAAAATATTGTATGAAATGTGGGGGGCAATGTGCAGACCAGGCAATGCAGTGCCCACGATGTGGAGCAATGCTGGGTATGCAAAATTCCGGACATGTATCACAACGTCCATCTGGGGGTGGCTCTCAGTTCAGTGGAGGCTCCTTTAGTCCACAAAATCCAAGTGGAGGTCCTGGCTTGGCAATAGCCTCAATGGTACTGGGAATCGTTGCATTGGTAGTATCGTGTTGTTTTTATTACCTATCAATTCCATGTGCCATTATTGGTGCAATTTTAGGTTTCATTAGTTTAGCATCTGGCAAGAAGGGGAAAGGAATGGCAATAGCAGGAGTAGTATGTTCCATAGTTTCTTTAATACCAGCCATTTTGATGATAATATATGGAGCATCATTTTTCAGTGCGGTTAGCTCGTTAGTATAAATGTAAATATGAGGGAATGTTATACACCAATAAATTGAAGAGTGAGGTAGAAAAAATGGCAAAATATTGTACGAAATGTGGAATAAGAATGGATGATAACGATATGGTCTGCCCAGAGTGTGGGATGCAACAGGGAGGCTATGCATCTCCACAGGAGATGCAATCAATCGATGGGATGCGACCACAGGAGAGTAATGGTAAGTCAGTTGCTTCGTTAGTGCTTGGTATCGTTGGGGTAATAGCATGGTGTTTGCCGATTCTAGGGTTGCCAGTTGGGGTGATTGGTTTGATTATGGGAATCCAGGGATATAACAGGAGCAACGCAAAGGGAATGGCAATGGCAGGAATTGTGCTTAGCATTATCTGTCTGGTTCTTACGATTATCAATAGTTCTATCGGTGCGTATATGGGATCTCAGGGAATGTTGTTTAACTGATTTTTGTGATGATATGAAATAAATGGCAAGATATAGTGTTTCATGAGTCATGATGTGTAGCAGGTAAAGAGAAGACAATTGGAATAAGTTAATGGTAAGAGAGGGAGAAAAATGGCAAAATATTGTACGAAATGTGGTAGCCAATGTGCCGACCAGGCAACATATTGTCCGCGTTGTGGAGCAATGCTTCCACAACGTGCTGTGGAAGGTGGAACTGTTTCGCATAAAAAGCGGAATCATACGTGGATTGTTGGACTTGTTGCAGGTGTGTCAGTATTAGTCATTGTTCTTGTTAGTGGTCTGGCAATGTTGATGTATTCTAAATGGAAGGACAATTCTACTAATAGTGATAAAAACATATTGACCAACCAATCTGCGGATGAAGGAGATCCAGGGGTAGATGATTTGAATATACCATATTTTGAGGGTCAAACTGCAATTTCACGCGGACAAGAAGGCGATTTTGAATACGAGGAGTACGAAGATGGGATTTGTGTCATCGCATATACGGGGTCAGATAAACGTGTTGAGATACCGGATACCATTCAAAACAAAAAAGTGCTTCAGGTTGGAAATAATGGAGAATCTGTGGTTGATACACATAAAGTGGATTGTGTTGTGTTACCGTCTACTGTTAAAAGTATAGGAGGTGCCGCATTTAAAAACACAAGTGATGTTATGACAGGTTTATCGGAACATCCATATGCTCCTTACAATGATAATTTTACGGTGGAGGGAATAGTAGACGGCATTACATATATTGGTGAAGAGGCTTTTCGTGGGTGCAATTTTAATCAGTTCGTGTGGCCATCTGGAACGATGGTAATGAATCGCTGGGTATTTGAATCAGCGAATATAACAACGATTATCATTCCAGATACAGTAGTGCAAATGGAGGAAGGTGTATTTAAATATTCATCGTTGCAAGAGGTTTCTATTCCGGGAAGTGTGTCATCTGTTGGAGATGAATGTTTTCGTGATTGTTTGAAATTAACAAAAGTTGAGTTGCAGGATGGAATAAAGAATTTATGCGATCATGCCTTTTTTGAGACCGAAATGCTTGAGAATGTTTCGTTGCCGGATTCTATAGAATTAATTGGAAGTTCTTGCTTTGTGGGATCGCAAATAACAGAAATACGTATTCCCAAATATGCTGAGGCGGGTCATACAAGAATGGATACAGTAGAAAGTGAGCCATTCGACTTAGATACAACATTAATTGTTGCGAAAGACAGTCCGATGCATCAATATGCATCAGAGAATGGTTATAACTTTAAAACATATTAAGTTACAATGATACGAAACAATACAAGGAGGGAAGATTTTTATGAAAAGAAAAAGAATTAGAATTATAGCAGTTATATTAATTGGCATTATGATCATTAATATGTTTAGTGGAATCCCGTTTGTAGTAAAGTCAGCAGAGGCTGCCACAGGTCAAATGAAAGACAGCCGTTTTCAAAGTACAAGTTATGGCGTAGAAGATGATCGTGTTATTGCACATAAGTTAGTGTTGAAAGATAATGAATCCGTTATAGATTTAGGCATCCCAGATCTTCTTTTAGTGAAACAAGTTATAGATAAGACACGTATTCAATTACATATTTATGGAGTAAAAGGTTTGATTCATACATATGAATTGGATGCGGATAACGAATGGGTAAAAAGATGGGAGGCGGCAGAAGACGGTCATCTAGATGATTTACATAGCTTTGCTAGACGGTTAACATTTAGCAAAGATCACAAACATTTTGATTCTGAATTATATAAAGTTATGAATCCGTCAACAAGCGACTATGACTTAATAAATATAGAGAATAATAAATATTATACATTTAATGCCGATGAAGTCGAATTAATAGGATTATTTGACAGTATGAAAAATGACACTTTAGATACTAAGAAAAAAACAGATAAAATAAGTTGGGTAACATATCGAGTTGGTAAAAAATATGGTATAGCAGATACTACTGGCGAAAAAGTTACAGAGGCAGAATATGATGAGGTAGGGTCAAAGGAGAAAGCTGTTATATTGACTAAAGAAGAAGTAACTGAAGATGGGGCAATAAATTATAAAAAAACAGCGGTAACAGTAGCTGGAAAATTGATAAATCTCGATAATACACGAGAGATGGCTGGTCCGTATTATTTAAAGTGGACAGACGATGATGAATATAGTTATATTAACGTGGAAACTGGACAACGTATAGAACTTGGAACGTATCATGGATTTTACGGAGCCTATGGAGGATCGTTTGTTTTGCTGAGCCAAGAATGTGACGATCTTTCGAGTGCTGATTCTTGGACATATCTTAAATGGTATATATCAACCAGTGTAAATGACTATTATGATTACAAAGTGATAGATCGTCAGGGACATGATATATATCAATATACAGCAAAATCTGTTGTTGCACAAAACTTACAAAATGAATACATATATTTGTCACAAGATGATAGTGTAATTACATTGAATGTAAAGAGCAAAAAGGTGATATCAAATGTAAAATTAAAATTTGAAGATGATGGACGTTATCAGACATATACATGGACTACAGAAGAGGGGGATTTCATCAAAGTTGAGGATATGGACGGTCGGTTAGGCATTATGAATGGCAAAAATCAAAAAATTTACTGGATGGCCAAGGATGCTGAGGGAAAGACAGATAGTACATCTGATATATATGTCTATGAAAATGATAAAGAAGTTGGTCATAAGAAAACAATGATATTGCTATATAGTAACAACGAGCAAGTTGCTTTGGATGCAAATATGAGTAGAATTAAAGGTATTCCACAATTAAAATCAGTTGTAGATGATCATGTGTATGGCGAGTATATTTTTCATCATTCGGGAGTAGTATACGATTTCTGTGGCAATATAATATTGAAGAACGCCTATGCTTCTAATCCTAATGGATATTCCAACGTCTATGTTTTTTGGGAAGGAGCTGATAAGTGGAGTTATGACTCATTGGTTACCATTAGCAAAACGGAGAATGGTAGTAGCTGTATGTTTGATGAAAAGGCAGCTTTAAAATGGTCATATTTTAATATACAGACAGGTCAGATGATGTTTGATTATGATTATAGGAGTGTATCGGATTTTTATAATGGACTGGCTTGCGTATACCAACAAGGAGAATATAGCGATAGACTAAAAGTAATCAACGAAGATGGCAATATACTTGTAAATTTATATCTTGGAGAACAGGAACTGGAAGGGTTTGCATGGCATTGGTATGGAGTTCCTAAAGATGCCATGTATTCAAATGGTGTAATTTTGCAAAACTCAGACTACTATTTCTATGACTTTTCTAATGTGACATCAGATGATATTGGGTCACAAGAAAGTATAGAAACCTGCTATGACAACGATAGCAATATCCGAGCAGAAAAAGTGGAGACGCCGGATGAAAAATTTCGATTTAGTGGTTTGGACTGTGATTTTACGTTACCAGAGGAAATTCCGGTTATTGGTGGTGGACAGGTAAAAATAGATTTTAGCAAACTTCCAGTGTCCATAGAACGATCGGGAAATGTCATTCGAATAGGTTTTGGTATACTACAAACAGAGAATGATGAATCTCAAAATTTATTTGACTCTAAAACGTGGGATAAGTTGAAAACTAGTGCGGAAAAGATGCAAAGTAATGCAACGAATGGTATTGATGCATTTAATGATGCTAAAGACTTTGGCTGCGTATCAATGCCTATGAGCAAGAAAGTAAAAACAAATGTAACAGGTTATGTGGAGGGGACGCTCAAAAATGGTAAGTTCACTGATAATGTAACCGGTCGTTTTGTATTTCAAATTAGTGCTTCTGTAAAAAAACAATGGCAAACAGCCATTGTGTCGGTTCCGGTTGTATTTTCGGCGAGTGGAGAAGTAAGCGGAACGGCAAGTTTTGCAGTGGGGCTTGATTGGGATAATGCTAAAATTACATTAGAGGGAGATCAGTCAATTGAATTGACATTACCTAAAGTAAAATTGTCGGCAGGCGTTGGAATAGCATATGTTGCTAATGTATCAGTGTATGGACAATGTGAAAATATACTGGAGATAACATCTTCACAGGATTCTACAAATAAAGAAGATGCTCGTATCCGTGATTATATCGATGGTGAAATAGGAGTTAGTGCCTCTTTATTGCTGGCATCTTATGAAAAAACATTGATCAAAGCAAAAAGAAAAGTGGTATATGACTCCAAGAAAGGTATGATTACTTCCAACATGCAAAATAAAATGGCAGCACCGGATGAAGAAGACTATAAGATACAGCGAGACTATGTATCGGATATGACTGGATGGCAAACAGATAATAAGGAGTCATCTGGTGAGACGGCTGATATACAAATTCTTCAACAAAATGTGTATAACGATGCTAAACCACAGATTGTTTGTACAGACAATGGCATAAAGGTCATGACATTTATCACGGATGTACCAGAAAGGACAACTGGAAATCATACAGCGGTCGCGTATTCAATATATGACGACACGACAGACACTTGGAGCAAACCGCTTTTGGTAGAGGATGACGGCACTGCAGATATGCTTCCACAACTTGCAACAGATGGTAAAGCAATTTATTTGACATGGGTGAACACGAATAGAGATGATTTTACAGCAACAACGTCAGTAGATGAAATGGCGAAGACATGTGAAATTTCAGTTGCCGAGTTTGACACAGCTAAGAAGTGCTTTAAGAACATAACACGGTTAACAAACGATACATATGCAGATATAAATCCTTCGTTGGTTGTGGAGGATGGCAAGGCATATGTGTCCTGGATTACTAATATGGACAGTGATGTTATCCAATTGTCAGGGGAAAATATAGTTAAATATGCGTCAAATGTAAAAGGTGAATGGGATAGCGATATTTATGAAACATTGGATAAGCCGATCACAGATGTTCAGATTGGAATACTTCAAAATGATGTTGCAGTTGCTTATTTAGTGGATAACGATGAGGATATGACAACAACGGATGATACAAAACTGTTTGTTGGGAATGTTGAAGGTGCTGCCGAAGAAATTATTGCAGATAAGCAAGGGATACAGTCTGTACAGTTTATAAAACTCGAAGGGCAAGATGTACTTGGCTTTTCGGCAAATGATGGATTTTATTATACACAAGACACAAAAATGTATACTTGTCTTTTTGAGAAAGAGGAGCAAAGTAATATAAGATATAATTGTATATCCGGGAAAACTTCCGATTTATTATTGTGTAGTGAAGCGGGAGAAAAGGGAGTAGATATACGGGGATATCTATATAAAGATGGCAAACTTTCAAAGGAGATTCCAATCACGAATCAAGATAAATACATCAAGGAGCCAAATGGATTTTATCAAGATGGTGAATTTTATGTTGTATTTACTAGATCTACAGCGGACATTTGCGATACGGAAATGATGTCATCCACAGATATTTGCACAATGCATTTTAAGGAATATGAAGATTTAAAAATTGATAATCTGTCTGTGGATGAAGAAACGGTTGCTCCAGGACAAAAAGGCTCATTACAGGTAGATGTTATTAATCAGGGATTAAAAGAGCAAAAAGATTTTATCATTCGAGTAATGAATGCGAATGAAGAGTTAGGGAGCTATACATATTCGGAGCTTTTGCCTGCTGGAGAAACGAAAAGAATTGATATTCAATTTGATATACCGGAAGATTTTTCGGTGGGAACCAAAATATCATGTGTTGTAGAGCAAAAAGGAGATGATAACAATACAAATAATACTTTGGAGCAAATAGTTGGCAAAACTAATTTGTCGTTAGATGTTATTGAAAAAGAAAATGCTTATGATGAGACAGAGGGCATCTTGTATGTGAAAAATCCTTCGGGATATGCGGCAAATGCTGTTTTGAAAGTATACGAATCTGGAAAAAATGGCAAGTTATTGCAAAAAAAATCATTAGGAGTAATACAGCCGGATGAAATCCAAAGAATTAAATATTCTTCAGATGAACTGGATGATTTGGCAGCGAAAAGTGGAACACTGTACTTTGAAGTAGCATGTGATGAGGAAGAGACATTTTTATCTGATAATTATGGTTACGTGATGGCAGGACAGGGGAGTGATGATGACGATGATTGGGATGTATCCCCATCGCCAGCAGCATCATCGACACCTAATCCAGTCTCGACGCCATTGCCAAGTGCTACAGCTAGTAATAAGCCGACTAAAAGACCGGCATCGACACCATTCAAAGTTGCACTTGGATATGCTTCGGCAGATTGGTCAGATTCTTGTTTTGGTATTAATGAAGCAGCTGTCCTAGTAGACGGAAATGGAACATTTACTGTGTCACATAAAGCAACTTCAGATAGTACAGATATAAAGGTGTTGACTGTTGATACTGATATGTTATTCAGTGACATGACAAATAATGCAACTTGGAAAATTACACAATTCAGCGTAGGTGGAAAAGTATATCCGATAGGAACACAATATTCTACAAATGATGAACATGGTAATTTTCGCTTTGAATTGCGTAATCTATACAGTGCACTAGATAGAAAGGATGAAATGCTTGGTACACAGATTATTCCGGTTAAAAAGGGAGATATTATTTCGGTAAGTTTTACAATAACTGGAATGACATCTGAAGCATCTAATGCAGGAAAACCATCTGAAACACCAAAGCCAACGGACAAACAAAATCCGACGATCACCCCAACAAATAAGCCCACAGTGCAGCCAACAAAACGACCGAATCACAATAAGCCGGTCGTGAAAGCACCGGCGAAAGTGAGGGGCGTGAAAGTAAAGAATCTCAAGGGTCGTAAAATGAAAGTTTCATGGTCATGGGATATAACGGATGGCTATCAGATTCAGTATGCTATGAATCGGAAATTTACGAAGAAGAAAAAGACAGTTACTCTTAATTCTTGGATGTCTAAGAAGACTTTCAAACATCTCAAGAAGAAAAAGACATACTATGTACGTGTTCGAGCATTTAGAAAATCTGGAAGTGTTAAGAAATATGGTAAGTGGAGTGCAGTAAAGAAAATTAAGATTAAGAAGTAAAGGTGCTTCATGCGATTTATAACGATGACCGTTTCGCATAGATTTTGCGAAACGGTCATTTTAAATATATAGAGATGATTAAAAAAATTATTGTTATTTTTAACGAAGTTTAATTCTAATAATTGTCGAATATGCACAATGTTTGCATAAATAACCGTTCAAAAAGTGTGTTTTAGATTGAATTTATCATGCTTTAGGGAAATTGCGAAAATGAAAATAACGGAAAAGAGAATAGAACAACCCTCTGTTACAATTACCACCTAAAGGAGCCTATAATAATGATATAGTAAATTGGAGGAATTATAATGACTAACAAATTAAAACGCATATTTGCAACAGTATTAATCTGTACATTAATGATCGGATGCAGCTCTCATGCTGCTATGAACGCCGAGGCAAAGAGTGTGAACAAATTTACACTTAGGGTGGGACAGAAAGATACATTGCGAGTCACTAATTGCAAGAAGAAAACAAAGTGGAAAATAACATCGGGGAAACGTGTTATAAAAATTGTAAAACGCAAGAAAAACAGTATTGTGATCAAAGCACGTAGAAAAGGTGTAGCTAAGATAACGGTTAAGGCGGGGAAACAGAGATGGTACGTCAAAATAGTTGTAAAGGCGAAGAAAGCAGCAAAGAAAACAGCAAAGAAAACAATGATGGATGTTAGAACCCAAATAAAAAAGAGTATTCGGGTGAATGTTAGTCGTTTGAAAGATGGAAAAGTGCTTTTTGCTGTATATAATGGATCAAACTATTTTATACCTTCAATGGATGTGAAGTGTGCACTGTACAATGATCGCGGGACATATTTAGAGGACATTACCATCAAAGTATCGTATTTAGGTGCTAAGAAAACGTGGTACATGGCAAGTACGCCTACGTCTCCTGATATTTTTGGACCATCCAGAGGTACCCTTGAGAGCTTGGCACCAGCAAAAACAAAACTTGTGAGTACAGATATAGTACTTGATAATACATGCACTAATATGAGTGGCAGTGTTAAGCCAAATATCGATTTTTCATGGGATGGTGGAGAACTTTATGTTAGTTATGCATTAAAAAATAGTTCTATGAGCAAAACTGCCTATTGCTATTTTGCGATTTTGTATAAGGATGCCAATGGTAAGATTGTTGGAGCAGAAGATATGGGATCGTTTACAACGCTTTCACCGGGAGAAACTAAGGATGGCACTTGGGAGGTGTCCAAAAATTGCTATACGAATAAATTAGTTGGTGCAAAAAGTGGAACGATTATTGTATATGCGGGGCATGAATAAGCTGAAAATATAATTTAACAATTGATAATAAAAGTGATTGCCGAACAACAGCATTGTCTATAGAAATATAGATCGTGCTGTTGTTTGTATTATAAGGACGTTTTAATATTTTAGTAAGTCTACCCCAACCATCCCTCCTTTTCCTTGACGAAAAGTATAACATCTCATATAATTTTTACCAAGCAAATGTTATAAAATGGGATTTGCCATTATGATATTTCATTGCCTTAGCAGTTGACGACAAAATGGATGCGATATGCTTATTTTCAAGTCCGTTTGAAATCATACTGTATATGTCGACGGTGAAATATTTGGGTGAGATTATCAGGAGGTGAGGGGATTATGCAAAATCTAATAAAAAATATACGAGCCTATATGAATATGAATCAGAGTGAATTTTCTAAGCGTTTAGATGTGTCGTTTGCAACCGTGAACCGCTGGGAAAATGGGCATGCCACACCGGGCAGACAGGCACAGGAAAAGCTATATGCTTTGTGCGGTGAACAGAAAGTGCCGATGGATAATATGATTTTTGCTAAGATTCGAAAAATGGCAGAAGGATTGCAAATTGCGCCCGACCGCCAAATATTATATCACGGATCAAAGTCCGGAATTTCTGGACATATTGCACCGAAAAGCCGCAGACAATGTGATTTTGGTAAAGGGTTTTATATGGGGACAGATCCGGCACAGGCATTGACATTGATTTGTGATTATGAGTACGCCAAATTTTACATTGTATCAATTGATGTCAAGCAGCTTGCTGTTTTGAACATACCTGCAGATTTAGAATGGGCTATGGTTGTTGCATACCATCGGGGAAGGATGGAAAAGATTAAAGGGACACCATTTTATAAGAGATATCAGCAAATGATGTCAGGGAAAGATTTAATTATAGGGAATATTGCAAATGATAGGATGTTTTTTGTGATTGATAATTTTTTTGTTGGAAATATCACAGATGCAGCACTGGTGGGAAGTCTATCAGCATTGGAACTAGGTGAACAATATGTTGCTGTCAGCCAGAAAGCTTGTGATGCTGTGCGGATTGAACAGGAAGTGCCGATTTCGCATTTAGAGAAGTTGTTTTTGAAAAAAATTGCTGAAGATAACCGCAAGAAAGGTGCTGCGCTTGCAAATGATATTTGTAAGACATATCGACGAGAAGGCTTATATTTTGATGAAATTTTAGAGAAAGCAGGTGACAGATCATGAATGCACTGGAGTTACAGCTTTGCGATATTCAAGGAAGACTATTCGAACTTTCCGTAGATAGAAATTTAGACAGCGCACGTTTTATTAAGATATTTATGAATTCCGAGACGGCACGGGCATTGGATTCGACATATAACCGCATGCAATGGGCTGGTGAAGAGTATTTGTTAGAAGAGGTGTTGGATGTGGCACCGAGTATCCTGCAAAGCCACAAAGAGACATATACAAAAGATACGATATATTGGATCGGATATATTTATAGATATTGGCATTATTATACCGGCGAGTCCAGTAAAGATATTTATAAACAGGCACCGGTGGCAATCATGAAACGTAATTATCTGATGTTTCACACAATGGCACCGGAGCTTGCAATTGAAGACTTAAAGGAAATTTATCGTCAAAAATAATGGAACCCCCATACTTTTCACACCCTATTTTGACCATTCACGCCACGTGGGCACCCCCTCCCTCCAAAGATGATATAATTTCTACATGGGGAACTCAACTTTCCAGCCGGTAAATGTGATAGGAATGCGGTGTGGCAGGTTGAAGAAAGTATAGTAATGTATGAGGTTTTGTTTTGCAACAGACAATGGAAACAATAGAAGAAGGAGGGAACCTATGAATTTACACAAGGTTATGAAGCGTGTGATCTGCTGTATGCTGACGTTGGGAATGGTCTTTTCGTCAACATCCTTTGAGGGCATCACGATCAAGGCAGCATCAGTAGACTCACAGTCTGTGGTAAGAGAAGGAGAATACACGACAGGTGTTTTTTCAGGATGCTACGGTATTGATCAGTTGTTTGACTATATCATGAGTACCGGTAGACTGAATGCACTGCCATATGATGCATCGTGGGGCAGTGCTAATGATTCCGAGGGTCAGCAGCTGACAACGGAAATTATGAAGGAACGTTATTTTGTTCTCAAGTATTCCGGTGACGAGGATTATCCGATCGCACTGTGTTTGTACGATGAGAATGGTACACCGGTCGTTGTAGATCAATCGGATCGCTTGCTCGAGGGATCTCGTATCGGACTTGAGAAAAATGTCACACTGACGGCCACTGCTAAGAAGTATATGAAGGAAACGTATGCCGATGGTGTGGAAGGTGTTATGGCACTTTGCAAGGTCGGAAAAGCAGATTCTAACGGAATGTATTTTATAAGTAAAAATAAATTTGGTTATTACCTGAGCGGCAATCAGGGGCGTGGTATTGGAGAGAAGATTGTATGGGAATCGACTGCGAAGAAGGCAACCGTGAAAGAGCTTGCTGCAATGACGGATTATTCGTCACACCAGTTGACTGCCGGTGAGTTTGCAGTCATGTATCAGGCAAATGGTGAAGCGGTTACGGATATGCCGGAAGATCAGGTCAAACAGGGAGGACAGCCGTTGACGTTGTCTTCAAAAGTGCCGAAGAGAAGTGGATATACTTTTACCGGATGGAATACACGGGCAGACGGAAGCGGCACCACGTATGCAGCCGGCGGCACGTATACTTCCAATCGAACTGCGACCATGTATGCAACGTGGGATCGCCATTATGAGTCTGGTCTGTTTAAGGTAAAGTTAAGCAGCAATCAGTTTTTTGATAATGTAACGTCAGCAAATAAGATCAATGGTTATCCATATGATGCTTCTTGGGGAACGGCCAACGCCTCAAGGGGACATCAGTATTCGGAGAAGCAGGTAAAGGATCGTTATTTTATATTCCGTTATAGCGGAGATGACAGATATCCGTTTGCACTGTTTATGTATGAGAAAAATGATAAGCCGGTTGTTGCCGGCACGTCTAAGAATCTGCCGGACAAATCTTTAGTCGGTACAGCGGATAATGTATGCTCGACCGCTAAGGGCAAAAAATATATGAATAGAGTATATGAAGATGGTATTAAGGGCTTGCTGTGCATGGGTAAAGTTACGAAATATGATGAGAATGGAATCCAGTTTGTAAGCTCGAATGGATTTGGCTATTATATGTCTTGCAACAGAGGATATAAAAAGGGCGACTACATTGCTTGGGAGAAGCCGGTAACAAACGGTATCACGCCGGAGGTTATGGATGCGGTCGATACGTTTTCGGATAAAGCAATGGCAGATGGCGAGTATGCATTGAATTACAATGTGAACACTACGGATAAGGTGATCGAATCGCCGAATACGCAGTGTAAAGAGGATACTTATAATTCGGTGCTTACGGTGGAAGAGCCGAAGAGAACAGGATATGAGTTCATAGGTTGGAATACCAAGAAGGACGGTACTGGTGATATGTATGAGGCCGGTTCCCGTTATGAGGGTGAAAAGACCTTAACGATGTATGCTACTTGGGAAAAGAAAAAGAAGACCCCGCTTTCTGTGGAGGAAAATGGAGAACCTATATCAAAAATTTATAGACTTTCCAATCGGACGGCGATTGCCAAAGCAGTAAAAAATGCAGATGATGCGGATACCTTTTACAATGAGCTGAATCAGGCTACGATGGTACGTCATTTGGATATTAAGGGCGGTGCATCGGAAGACGATGTATTTACGGCGGTATCTTCAAAGGAAGATATCTTAGATTGTTCGGTAGAGGGGACGAAGCTTACGCTGATCGGCAAAAATGAAGGTTTTTCCTATGTGACGATCACGGATGAGACCACAGAACAGATTTACCGTCTGAGTGTTTATGTGACAACCTTAAAGGATGCGCTTTATATTATCAGACCTGTCACGGCTGACAGCTACAAGTCCTATTTGGCGGACAATGACAAAGCAAGCTATGCAGCAAAGGCAGAGGTTAAGAAGAACGTTAAATGGACACAGATGAATACTTCCAATCAAACGGTGAAACAGTTATCCAACGGAGATGCTGTGGTATGGAAGCTTGGAACAAGTTATCGTGATGTCGGAGTAACTTGTGGCGTGTGCAAGTCCGAAGTACCGTTAGAGGATTTGAAGAGTGGTGAGAGTGATGGCTCTTATCCGATCAATATATATCCGGTATCGTCCACTTACAAACAAAATGTGACGTTAAAAGGATATGGACATGATGATGAGGATATTGATATTACAGTTCGATCCTTTATCGTGGATCTGGATGGAAACGTGATCGCTTCCGCCAACAAAACAGAAGCGAAGAAATTGTCCAGGAGTTCAGAGACGATCACATTAGAGTATGAGGATGTGCAGGAACTGAAGGACGCCGATGTGTTAGTGGAGGTCACGGCAAAGGATGATGCCTATGCGGCACAGCTTGTGCGTTATCCATTGTATCGAGACGGATATCAGGAAAATACCGGAACGTCCATATGGCTGCAGCCTTGCTATGGAACGAATGACTGCGTATTAACATCCCGAGATCAAAATTATGAGTTTGTTCGCGATCTTACGCTTAATAAAGGATATGATAAGAAAGTGATCGTATACTCTCAGGTTTCACAGAAACATACGGTTTCCATGTTTATTAATGACAAGGAGATCCCTAGCGTTTCTGAGAGCGTGGCATCCGTCGATGGTATGAAATATGAGTGGAAGCAAACAGAATTTGCGATCAACACCAAAAACGCAGCAGTAGGTAAGTTTACGCCGCAGTATCAGATCAAAGCAGCGAGTGGAGAGGTGCTTGCAGATCAGCCGGCAGACTATACCGTATGTAATATTTCGGAGATTGGTAAGCCGGCGAAGCCGACAGAGGTAAACTTCTGTGGAACGATCGAGACGCCGCAGATATCAGCCGGAGAGGTCATTAACCGTAAGTTATCCTTTAATATTCCGAAGGTATTGCCAATGAAGATCGCATACCAGGATACCGACAATCCGCTGAAGAAAACCTTTATGGTTGCCATTGGTACAGCGGGACTCGATGAAAATAATGTTGTATCGGTAGTGACAGAGACGATCAATGATCTGCGTGACAATAAAGTGTCCAAGACGCTGTCCGGATATGCATTTGGTACGGCAGACTATATTGATGGCAAATGGATTTTGACCTATACCGGTGGTGGTATTGCCGGAACACTGGGTTATGAATTTGGTTTTAATAACAATACGATGGTTGGCATCATCCCGATCTATTATGGAATCAAAGTGGGATGTACTGTCAGTGTCGATGCGCTGCTCAGTGGCCAGAATCCATATCATGATAAGTTCGTTGGCATGAATTTCCAGACGAATAATCTGACGGTTACCAGTGAATATAATTTTGTATCAGACATTCTCGTAGGCGTAGAGGGTTATGTATGTGCCAGTGGAGGAATTGGATTTGATGGTAAGATTGTAAAGATCAAGTTTGGTCCGGTTGGACGGTTGTCTATCGGGTATGACAATCGTATCGTTACATTCAGTGATCTTAAGAAGACCAAAGCCTATTATGGTGGCTGTTTGAATTTTACCGGAAGCATCTCCTTAGATTTTGAGTACAAAGGATTATTTATTCGGTATCACAAACAAATATGCGGAACCGGCTTCAGTAAGGTACGAACGTATCAGGATTGGGACAAATTCCCGGCAGGGCGACCGAATCCGTTGGACTTTGCAAATATGAGTAATGAGACTACCGGTAAGGTGGTACGGTATTCTTCGAAGAAGAAGGGCGCAGATTGGACACAGTATATCAATCCGGATGTGCCGCCGGTGCTTGCAGCCAATGGCAACAGTATGGCACTCACCTATTCAGATACGCTTGAGGATCTTGTAAGTATCAATCCTGCGGTTAGCACAAAAGAAAGCGGAGAATGGACGAAACCGGAAGTACTTACTTCATGGAGAACAGAAGGCAAATCGGAAACGGTTAATTCAGTAGATTATGCTTCTGATGGCAGATTAAAGGTATTAGCCTTTGATTCTGCCGTGTATGATTCTGACATTGATTCGGATGGAAATGTTGACAGCAAAGAATTAAACGCTACGTTTAACTCCTCCGAGATTCATGTATATGTTAATGGAAAGCATACGACGCTTACTGCAAATAATGTGGCCGATATGGCACCGGAAGTAGCAGTAAACAACGGAAAAGCAATTGTAGTATGGCAGAGTGACACCTATAATCTTGCGGATACGGATGCAGAAACACTTCAAAAAGATATGATGGGAGAAAAGAAGATCTGTTATAGTTACTATGATGGAACAGATTGGAGTGCACCGGCTTATTTGGAACGTGGCGAGATTAAGGGAGCCCAGGCGTATGATGTAGCACTGTCTGACGATGGTACGGCGATGGTATTGGCAACCATGGGCAGCAGTGAAGAGGTGCAGGAGAGAGAGCTTTATTCATATATTGTGAAGGATGGAGCCCAGAAGAGTGTAAACCGAATCACCTGTAATGATGCGGGAGAGACGCAGCCACGTGTGAAATATGTAACGAACGACGGTGGTATGTTCTTAGCAGCATGGAAGCAGTCGGAATACAAAAAAGGTGAACTTACAGATTCGTATTTGGCATTACAGGGTTATCAAAAAGACGGCAGTGCTAATGCAGTTTCTATGAAAGACTCCGGAGAAGTTACGGAGAATTTTGATTTTGCCAAAGGTGGAGATACGATCAGTGACACTGCTGTGTATTGGCAGTCGGCAGGCGATGACTCTAAGATGCATACGTATGTGAAATACATGAATGCAAAGACGGGGACACTGTCGATGCAGTATGAGATTACCGGTACGGCGTCTGCTAATGAGATGTTGGTAGGAGGCAGTGTGGTAGTAGATGGTGACCGTTTTACAACAGTTTCATGTGCGCAGACATCAACACAGTCTGAGACGACGAAAGATACCGATCTGACGCAGACAAAGGACGAGGAGCAGCCGGCAAGACTGATCACCGGTACGAAGACCATTCAGAATGAGTTATCAGAGGTATCGGCAGATACTTTTGGACAGAATGTGGAGCAGAATAGTACGATCAATGTGACACTGTCCTTTGCAAATGCCGGACGGAAGGCTATGGATTCTGTCACAGTGAAACAGTCAGGTACAACGGTTGCGGATGCGCTTCCAATTCATTTGGAGAGTGGAGAGCGTGGTCAGGTGAGCTTTAGTTACACACTTGGCAATACCTTGCAAAATGAGACTTTTGAGGTTACAGCAGACAATGGAGCAACTGCGAAGGCACAGTTAACACTGCTTGGTACGGATATGGTACTTGGTAATCCGGAAGTGGTAGAGAATCTGCAAGGTGGAGAGCGTATTGTACAGGTCGTTATCAGCAATGCCGGTACAAAGGCGTTGACAGAGGATGATACGATCCGTGTTGCCTTGACATCTGTCGATAAGAAAGCAGTGACTGTGAAGCCGACAACTGCCGGTGCATCATTTGATGAGGATAAGAAGTTGATCGTTATTAGTGGTAAAGATGCTATGGAAGCGATCAACCGTGGTGAATATGTGTTACAGTTTAACTACACACCGAAATTTACCAGTGAAGCCAAGAATGTATCAATATCGTTGCAGGCAACAGCATACAATGGCAGTGCTGCAGCAGAGGAACTGAATCTGATCGATAATACGGCAGCCTTTAGTATTGTAAAACCTTCGAAGCAGTATGACAGACCATTGACGTTTACTTCAGTCATTGAAGATGGAAAGTTTAAAGCATTGGATGTATATAATCGTTACGAGAAGAAGGTTGCAAGAACCATTATCGTATCCAATGGTATCGAGACGAAGAAGATCAATGTCACGTTGGGAGCAGAGGAGGGCAAGACGTATGATGTTGGAATGGATGCAACGCCTGATGTTTCCTATGAGATGGAAGGTGATGATCCGGTTGTCATTCCGACACCGGAGCCGGAAGATGATCCAAATGTGACCCCATCTCCTAGTGGCGAGCCGACACAGAATCCGGTTGCAACTGTTAAGCCGACGAAGAGACCGGTTGTTAAGCCGACGAAGAGACCGGTGCCAACACAGACTGTCAAACCAACACATACGCCGCTGGTGAGACCGACTGTAAAACCAAGTGATAAGCCGAAAAAGGCGGCACCAAAGATTGTCGTTGGCAAAGCGAGATTCTTATCGGTTAAGAACAAGGCTTCCAAGAAGTTAGTCATTTCCATGAAAGTAGTTGCCAGAGCGAATGGATACTGCGTGCAGTATAGCACGAACAAAAAGTTCAAAAAGGCTAAAACGAAACTGACGAAGAAGAGAAAACTGACGATCAAGAAGCTGAAGAAAAAGAAGACCTATTATATTCGTGTACGCGCTTACCGATTAGATGAAAAGGGAAAGAAGATATTTGGTCCATACAGTAAAACGAAGAAGATAAAGATCAAGAAATAAGAGAGTTATCTTGTTTGTCCTGTGTTCCGCACAGGAACAATGATCCTGTGCGGACAATACTTATAAACCCTCTTTCTAAAAAGCATAGTCAATTCGAGAGATCGAAAAGACTATGCTTTTTTGCTTTAATAGGAAATTGCTGTTGTGTAGTGTGATAAAAGCGCTGGCTTTGCTTTTTTGCTTCTTGTATCGGCTGGCGATTATCGGTATAATAAAAGGAGTTTAATCTGAACGGATGGAAATATCCTGTAGATTTTTATGGTGAATGAGTAGAATTATGGTAAGGGGAGCATTATGAAAATAAGACAAAGGCGAATTGCGTGTATTGTGGTACTGGCATTATTGTGTTCGATGCCAGGTTTTTCAAATAGCATGATCCAAAAAGCGGCGGCTGAGGAAAATGAGACAGTGTGTGGTACGCCAAATTATGAAGCGACAAAGCAGTTCCAGGGGAAAGACGATGACTTTCGTGTAGGGATCAGTTATGTGTCAGAGAATTGGGATGAGGTGATCTTTGCAGATTTTACAACTACAGATGTGATGCAGATCACAAAAGAGGGAGATTATACCATTTCTTACACGACAGCATTGGATGATGGAATGAAGATGATCTGGCTGGATACCAATCTGTATTCGGGAAGCAAGATGAAAGTAGACGTTACCGGTATGACGATCACATCTGCGGACGGTACACAGAAGAACGAGTATTCTTTTTCTAATGGAAAACTGTTGCACCCGGGAAGTTTATGGGGATATCGTGATTCGGATGAAGAAAAAAATTACGCAGCAACGATTCTAAATCCGTATTTGGCATATCATTATTATGTTGCTGATTATTGCAACAATTATCGAGAAGAGTATACGTCATATGGTTTTAATGAATGGGATATGATCGATCTGTTCAGCGAAAAGATACTGACGTTAGGCGCCGGCTCTGTCATCGAGGTGGCGTTTACGGTATCCGACGTTTCAAAGAATACCAATACGAATGGAAATGGAAATGCGAATGGGAACGCGCACGAGAAGCCAACGGCAACGCCGGCACCGTATATCGATCACGAGCTTTGGGCGCAGAAAGGCATACACGCCTATGTATCCTACCAGATGGATTCGACTTGGGATTATCGCAGTAGTTTTACCAAAGACACCTACCTATCCAGTTATTCATATATTCGAGCAAATGGTAAGGAAGTGGATGCGGCAACGACAACCGTGAAAGATGTGTTTATTAACCGGGATGGTGAGTATACGGTTGGCATTAGTGGAATTAATTTAAGCGCGTCTCAAAAGTATAATATACTGCAGATCGCAACGGATCTGTCTGTGAAGACAGAGAAAAATGGGACAGGAATCTATTCCGGAGTTAACATTTCTAATGTCTCTCTGAAAGTAGATGGTGTGACGGTAGAACAAGGACTTACTCCGGTTTTATTGGAAAACGAGGACGCTGCCTGTTATGCATTGACATGTTGCTGGGAAACTTGCGGACCGTTATATGCGGCTGCCAGATATGGCAATATTGCGGTACCGATGGACAGCATAGAGATCACGTTTACGATCACCGGTCTCAAGGCGGCGCTCAATGATCTGAAAAACGGAACATATCGGGATCCGATGACGGGTAAAAAGGTAGCCAATGATACGATCACGCAAGAGGACATTGATGCTTCAACGGGGATAATTCCGATTGCAACGGTCAAACCAACGATCAGACCAACCGTGAAACCACGTGCGACAGCGAAATCAAAACCAAAGAAAAATGCAATATCCAAAAAGATGACGGCATCCAGACAAAAGGCTGCCAATAATATGATACGTCCAAAGATCAAAGCAGGTGCAGGACGGGTCGGCGTGATCCGTTATATTTCGCTGCGATTGTGTAAATACAAGGGCACAAATGTTATAATTTATTACCGCATGAAAAAAAGAGGTTGGAAGAGACTGCCGTTAACATCCAGTTCGATCCGAAAAAATCGCCGTCGTTTTCGTATACGCTGCAGCAGTCGCAGACAAACATATTATTTTCGGGTGAAGACCTATCGAAAAGTGCGAGGAAAAAAAGTAAAAAGTGTGTATTCTAATGTTGCGAAAGTGTCGATACGATGAAGAATGAAAAAAACGGAAAAATTTTAATGGGTATCAAGTTTGTGATATAATAACTCCAAAATCCAGATGCTTCGCATCTGTCGTGCATTGCACTTTATGATTTTGTCGTTCACAAATTCTGCGCAAGTGAACAAGCTCCCTTGCGTTGCGAATTTGTGATATACTATTCTTAAAAATGTAAGCATAAGTAATGAATAACAAGGATGGACAGCGTATGACAACAGAACGAATGACATACTGCATGGGGTGCATGAAAGCCTTTCCTAAGGGAAAAGACAAAAGATCAACTTGTCCACTGTGTGGGTTTTCTCTGGAAAGTTATGATAGAGCACCACGTTGCATTCGTCTGGGGAGTATATTAAAAGAACGATATTTGATAGGCAGAGTTCTCGGTGAGGGGAGCTTTGGAATTACATATATTGGCAGGGATATGCTTCTCGACCAGATTGTAGCGATTAAAGAATATTTTCCGATCAATCATGTGAGCAGAGATATGTTGGAAGAGGAAAGTGATACGGGAAACACGGTATATGTGTATGCCGGGGACGAGGACGAAAGTTACAAGAATGGTCTGGAAAAATTTTATAATGAGGCAAAGATCTTAGCAAAGTTTCACGGCATCGCCGGCGTGGTTTCTGTTATTAATTTCTTTTATGCGAATGGAACAGCTTATTTGGTTATGGAATATGTAGACGGGATCACGCTAAAAGAATATATCAAAGAGCACGGTCCGATTGCCGGAGAGCGTGTACTCCAAATGATACATCCGGTGATCAAAGCATTATCTGCGATCCATAAGACAGGGATCATTCATAGAGATATCAGCCCGGATAATATATTAGTCAATCAAAAGGAAGAGTTAGTCTTAATTGATTTTGGGTCAGCCAGAGCAGAACGTCAGACTATGACACAGAGCATGACGGTGTTATTTAAGCGCGGATATACGCCGGAGGAGCAGTATCGCGGCAGAGGTAATTGGGGAGCTTGGTCTGACGTGTATTCTTTGTGTGCGACAATGTATTTTATGTTGACAGGGATCGTGCCAAACGAGTCGATTGAGCGAATGATCCATGATGACATCAAGCTGTTGCGGGATATGCCACATATTCGATTGTCTGCGACAGAAGAGGATGCGATCATGCGAGGCATGGCGGTCAAAGCAAATCGCAGATTTCAAAGCATGGAATCATTAGAAGCGGCACTGTATGAATCGAGAGGCTGGGTGCAGCGAGTGGTATTGTATTTTCAGCACAAGAGCAAAAGCGTACTGTTGGCAGGGGGCGCAGTGGTGTTGGCAGGAGTGTTAGCTGTCTGTGCGCTTTTGACAATGGGCGGCAAATTGTCAGCCATTGGATCACCTGTGGCGTCAGGCACACCAGGCATGACAGAATCAAAGACTGCTTCCGGACAGGCGATTAGTACCGATCATGCGGATGAGACGAATGCGAAAGCTTCCGCAGGGGCACAGAAGAACAATCCCGCAACATCGACAGTGGGGGATCCGCAGCAGACAGCGGATGCAAAGCAGACAGTGACGCCAAAGAAAACGGCAAAGCCAAAGCGCACCACGAAACCAAAAAAGTCAGCGAAACCGAAGCGGACTGTTAAGCCAAAAAGCACTGCTAGATCCAAGAAAACAGTATCTCCACAGAGAACTGTAACAGCGACGAAGAAACCTTCCAAATCTAAGAAAAAGTTTGTTGGTGTCATTCCTTAATGAATAAAGACAGTAAGAAGAAATGGAGAACGTACGGCATGAATACAACAAGACGCGATGAATCAAAAAAGAAATTTTATGCGGAAGTAAAAGATATCCTGAAGAAAAAGCACCGGGAGAGTAGTTGGTATATGATGGAACTCATGGGTGTGGAGGGGAAGGAAGAAGCAGACCGTAAAAAGGCATTCCGCATTATGATGAATAAGCTGACCGAACCATATCCGGCTTCCAGACCAACAATGCGCCGGTGGTTTGGGATCAATGGTATGGCTACGCCAAATCGAGCTCAGGCATACATGATCAGCTTTTGTTTGGGATTTAGTGTGCAGCGGTTGAATCATTTTCTGCAGGAAGGAATTGGTCAGCCG